>AUXO013907358.1_pt1 | contig 114730 bp, 101 predicted proteins | sample 768731 | NCBI WGS metagenome assembly AUXO01 (sample SAMN02715735, study PRJNA202380) | gut metagenome | biome: sheep rumen | host: Ovis aries | place: New Zealand: Palmerston North
GAGCTTCCTGTATAATTCAAATATAGGGAATTCCCAGAAAGAAGGTTGAGAAAAAAATACCTCAGTGTAAAATAAGATTACTGACTTTGACCAGGTTAGTAAAAATCTTATTGAACAGAGAGGTATCTAAAATGAATTGTAACACACAAAACGCAAAAATTGCATCCATAACTGAAAAAACTTTGATTGTTGGTATTGATGTTGGCAGCGAGACTCATTATGCCAGAGCATTTGACTGGCGAAATTATGAGTACTCGAAGAAACCATTGGAGTTTAGCAACACAGAAGCCGGTTTCCTGACATTCAAGGCATGGGTGGAGGATATTGCAGAAAAACATGGAAAAACCGCTGTAATTCCCGGTATGGAGCCGACCGGCCACTACTGGTTTGCTTTAGGGAAATTCCTGCAGGACAACGGAATGAAGCCTGTGCATGTAAATCCCCACCATGTTAAGAAGTCGAAAGAGTTGGATGACAATAACCCCAACAAAAATGACCGGAAGGATCCCAAAACAATCGCAGCGCTGGTCAATGAAGGGCGGTTTTCTTACCCTTACATACCGACCGGTATTTATGCAGAAATCAGAAGCCTGTCGAACCTGCGCTTTCAAACGCAGGAGGAGCTTACAAGGATCAAGAACCGAATCGCCAGATGGTTTTCCATCTACTTCCCCGAATATAAAGACGTTTATGGGGATTTAAAGGCGGTCAGCGGGCGGATGGTGCTGAAGGTGGCACCGCTTCCGGAGGATATCAGGAAACTGGGGGCGGAAGGTGTGAATCGAATCTGGAGGGACGCAAAGCTGAGAGGCGCCGGAATGAAGAGGGCAAAGACCCTGGTATCGGCCGCAGAGCATAGCGTTGGCAGTAAGGAGGCACCGGAAGCTGCGCGGATTGAATTGAAAAATCTGCTGAATGACATGGATGTATATGCGTCAAGACTGGAGGAGCTGCTTAAGGGCATAGAGGAAAAACTGAAAGAGATTCCATATGTTGATAAGCTGATGGAGATTAAGGGTATCGGACTGGTTACAGTCGGCGGCTTCATTGCAGAGGTGGGAGACATTGGACGTTTTGATAACCCCAAACAGCTACAGAAGTTGGCAGGATATGCAATCGTTGCAAATGATTCCGGAAAGCATAACGGTGAAAGCCGGATCAGCTATCGGGGGCGGAAGCGACTCAGATACGTGCTGTACGAAGCTGCGATATCGCTGATAGGAAAGAATGCTGAGTTTCGGGAAATACACGAATACTACCGGACACGGAATGCAAACCCACTGAAAAAGATGCAGTCAGTGGTAGCGGTGGCCTGTAAGATTCTGAGGATTTTTTACACCATTCTGACAAAGGGCGTTGATTATGACGCAGAGAAGCTGATGAGTGACATCAGACGGCCACAGATGCAAGCAGCATAAGAAACCAAAGTATAAAGTAGAAAAGTCTTGTTACAGTTGAATTGAGCCCTTAGAGATATGACCTGAGAGTTGAATTCAGCTGTAACAGGAAAGCTGAAAGCAATGAGGAACGAACCGGGAAAACGTCCACTGAAAGGTGCCGGAAAGGGAGTCATGCGAATCAAGTCAGTAAGAATTTATACAAAGAATGAGCCAGTAGTCGGCAGGAATATTTTCCATAGGGCAAGACCCTGAAAAAGAGCTAAGCTGACACCCTGGTTATGGATAGGCGGAACGAAGGAAGTTAGGACCCTCCGGAAATGTGAGGTGATCCTGGTAGACACGGGAGGTACGTCGCCGTAGCGGGAAGGGCATACACAAGGCCATGTAAAACGAAAAACAGAGACGTTTTATTTCGTATACCCTGATACCGCTATTTTTGTACCAGATACTTAGAAATATCCATTTCCTTGGCTCATTCATCTGAGAGTAAACAATAAAAAAACCTTGATTTTTAAGGAAAAAACACTTGACTAAATAGGGAGAGGTTTTTACTGCATGGATGTTAACGGCATGAATTATAGAGTACAAAAGGCTGTAGCAAAAGAAGATAATATTCAGACGGAACTTCTGCTCATCTTTTTACTGGAGGGTGAAATGACAATCCGTTATCAGGAAGAACGGTATCAGATGAAAGCAGAAGATATTATACTGATTAACCCGGGAGTCAGTTATGAAATAGAAAATATAAGAGATGCTTTATATGGCGTAGCTTCTTTTTCCATGCGCCTTACAACAAGTGTGCTGGAAAACAGGCATATGATATTTTACTGTAATTCGGTAGTGGATGAGGGGCATTCTTATCAGGATTTGCGTGATATATTTTTCCAGATAACAGCGGAGTATACATCAAGGGCACATCAGACGAATTGCTATATGGACAGTCTGATGCTGAAACTGTTGGATTGTCTGGTAGAAAATTATCAACTGAACCAGGAGAGTATGGAAGCATATGAATCAGAAAATGATGCCCGCATGAGGGAGATCATGCAGTATATTCTGGCTAATCTGGATCAGGAAATCAGTCTGAACGAACTGGCTGACAGAATGTTTGTATCGACCTCAACACTTTCGAGGATTTTTAAGAAGAGTACGGGCGTGTATTTTGCAGATTATGTTATGCAACTGAGGGTAAAAACGGCATTGGGGCTTTTGAAGTACTCGGAACAGAATATGACACAGATTGCAATGACTTCCGGCTTTTCTAATTCAGCATCCTTTAACCGCGCATTTCGGAAAGTGATGGGAGAAACTCCAACAGAATACAGGGAAAAGTACCGCAAAGCTGAGAATGAAAAAGAAGATACGAAAGAAAAACAGGAGCTTGCAATCAGGGAAGAATTAAAGCAAAAGGGATACGAACTGGGGAAAAAAGAACGTACCACGCAGGTGCGGATTGACTTGAATGAATGTGAAGGAAAGAAGTACCCAAAAACCTGGAATAAAATGATCAATATAGGTCCTATCTGGGATCTTAATAAGGCGAATGTACAGTTCCACACATTGCAGTTGAACGAGCATCTGCATTTTAAATATATCCGTATCTGGAATGTATTTTCTAAAAATATGATGATCAATGATGGAAAGACGATTGACCAATATAATTATGACAGTATGAATCAGGTACTGGATTTTATGGTTCAGCACCGTCTGAAGCCATTTCTTGACCTGGGAAGAAGACCGGATACAGCACTTCGTTCAGACGGAAAAGAAGTGTTCTATGAAGAGCAGTATATCCCATTTGCATCACGGGAACACTGGGAAAGAATGGTGGATGATTTTTTCAGACATATTGTAGACCGGTATGGTCAGGAAGAAGTATCCAGTTGGATCTTCGAACTGGACCGGGACTGTGTACATGAAGATAATGCTCCGGAAACCAGATTATATCAGGATGAACAGTATGACTTTTTCAATGCATGGATGTATTTGCATCATACAGTAAAAAATAGAATCCCAGAGGCAAAGATTGGAGGAATTAGCAGTATTGTAGTAAAAGACTGGAAGTTTCTGGTTAACTTTTTCGAACGATGCAGGAAAGAAAATGTGAAACCGGATTTTGCATCGTTTATTGTATTTCCATATGATACATATAAAAGCGAGGAGAAGCAGGTTGTAAGAAAAATTTCGCAAAATGAATTTAACGAAGAAAATCAGTTGCGTGAAATTAAAAGATTATTGGAGCTGACTGGTCTTTCTGATACACCAATCTATATTACGGAGTGGAATAATACAATCTCGAATCGTAATTATTTGAATGATAGTTGTTTCCGCGCAGCATATCTGGTAAAAAAGATAGAAACAATGGCGGATCAGGTGGATATGATAGGAATTATGAGCGGAACGGACTGGGTATCCAGCCATATGGATACAGTCGGGCTTGTAAATGGCGGGATTGGGCTTCTTACCAAAGATATGATACGAAAGCCTGCATATTTTGCAGTTGATTTTTTAAATCAGCTGGGGGAATATCTTCTGGACAAAGGAGAACATTATATCATTACGAAAAAAGAAAGTGGAGATATCTATATCTTATGCTTTTACTATTCGTGGTTTAAACGGAGCTATTTCTTACAGGAAGAAGATGTCGATCTTAGAAAGTGCAGTTCGATGATTTTTGAGGATGAAAGCCCGGTGCATCTGGATTTCCATTTTGAAAATCTGAAAGAAAGTGGAGAGTACTATCTGAAAAAAAGGACGCTGAACAGACAGAATGGAAGTATATTGAATGAATGGGGAAAATTCCAGTATGATATCAGACTTACCAGACAGGATGTAAAGTATCTTCAGGGAATCAGTTTTCCAACATTGTCACAAACTAAGACAAAAGTCATAAATGGGAATCATACATTGGATATGAAAATAGTTCTGGAACCACATGAAGTTAGCCTGATTCATATTTTCAACAGAAAATAAAAAAGCTCATGCAACAAATAGATTACATATGTTGCATGAGCTTTTTTTTGTAGGTTGTTTTGAAAGATTTGGACATAATAGCGGAAATTATGCAGAGAAATATAGCTGAGAATTCTGATAACATATAACCATCGAAAGATTAACAGACCGGTTGTTGATACGATGTGAAATGATAAGATAAAAAATGAAAAGAGGTAGAAGATGATGGAGAAGAAGCTAAAAGCTACAAAGGCAGCCACCATTTGTTACGGGTTTGGTGATCTGGCTTCTCAGTTTGTATGGACCTATGTAGGTTCCTATCTGACAATTTATTATACGGATATTGTAGGACTGGCACCGGCAGCAGTTTCCGTAATTATGATGCTGGCACGTATCTGGGATGCGATAAACGATCCTATGATGGGAGCAATTGCCGAAAGAACACGTTCAAAATTCGGAAGATTCCGTCCATATATTGCATTTGGGGCACCATTTCTTGCAATCTTTAGTGTACTGACATTTACGAATCCATTTAGTGGTAAGTCTACCGCAGGAGTTATCTGGGCCGCAGCAATCTATATTATTGCAGGCATGTTGTATACCTTAGTTAATATTCCTTATGGAGCGATGGCAGCTGTTATGACAGAAGATGCAGACCAGAGAAACATCTTAAATACATCAAGAAATATTGGTATGAATCTTGGTATGGTCATTGTAAATGGTGTATCTGCAGGACTGGCACTGAAATTCTCAGGAGCTGGTGCAGAAGTTGCAAATGGACAGGGATACAGAACAGTAGCACTTATTTATGCAATTATCTCAATCCCATTATTCTTGATTGTATTCTTTACATCAAAAGAAGTCGTGCAGCCAGAAGGAGAACCACAGCCATTCTCATTTAAAGATACAGTTAATAATCTGATTAAAAACAAATATCTGATGATTGTTACATTTGTCATGATTCTTCAGATGACAGCATTCATGGGAAGAATTGCAGTTACATCTTATTATGTAATTTACTGTCTTGGTTCATTTACTATGATTGCATTGATTATGACAATTCCGTCCATTGGAGGAATTATAGGATCATTATTTGTTCCGTTTTTTGCAAAAAAAATTGGTAAAAGAAACGTACTTATGTGGTCTATGATCATTCAGGGAATTGGACTTGTGATCATGTACCTGGCACCATTTGATAACATGAAAATGGTACTGGCAGGAGACATTATCTTTGGTCTGTTTAATGTGGGATTCCCGATGAGTCTTTCTATGGTAGCAGATTCTGTAGATTATATGGAATTAAAGACAGGAACACGAACAGACGGTACTGCATATGCTACATATGGACTTGCAACAAAGATTGGTAATGCAGTTGGTGGAGCATTTGGAATTCTGATCATGAGTGCATTTGGATATGTAGCAAATGCGCAGCAGACAGCACAGGCACTGAAAGGTATCAACTTTACAGTAAACCTTCTTCCGGCTATTCTGTTTTTCCTGGCAGCAGCTATGTGCCTGCTCTGGAAGATGACAGATAAAGAAGCAGAAGATATCCGTGCACAGTTAAGAGAAAAACATAATGCATAAATAAGAAAAAACAGGAGGCAGAAACATGTATAAATATGAAAAAAAAGGTCCTAAGAGAGGGGTAGCATTATACAGCTATTCTGCAGAATTTGGATTAACAAAAACTTTGGAAGATTGCTTTGAAGATCTTCACGATATGGGAGCTCACGGAGTAGAAATCCTTGCAAATACACACATTGAAAATTATCCATATCCAACAGATGAATGGGTAGAAAAATGGTGGAGACTCTGCGATAAATACGAAATCGTACCGGTAGAATATGGCAACTGGATTGATTCACACGTACTTGGTGACAGAGATCTGACAACAGAAGAGTCTGTAGAAATGTTAAAACGTGATATCCGTCTGGCTCACAGACTTGGATTTACAGTTATGAGAACAAAAATGCCAGTTATTAATGATCTTCTTGAACCTGTAGAAAACTGGAGAGAAATCATCAAAGGTGTACTTCCGCTGGCAGAAGAACTTGGAATTCAGATGTGTCCGGAAATCCATACACCATCAAATCTGAAAGGAAAACTGGTAACTGATTTTGTAGATTTTATCAAAGAGACCGGAACGAAGAATTTTGGACTTAACATTGACTTTTCTGTGTTCAGAACAGAATTCAAAGAAGGTGAATGGGTAGATCCGAACTTTACACCAAATAAACCAGAAGACATTATTCCTCTTCTTCCATATGTATATTGCTGTCATGCAAAGTTCATCAATATGAGTGATGAATTTGAAGAAACAACAATTCCTTATCCGGAAATCATTAAGGTACTTCAGGAAAATGGTTATGAAGGATATCTGCTGAGTGAATATGAAGGTGCAGATAAATATGACGATGGATACGAAGTAGGACAGACACTTAGAAAACAGCATATCATGCTGAAGAATCTGCTTGGAGATTAAGGAGGATATCGTATTATGGAAAAACAGGTAATTCAGTCCGTAGGATTTAGAAATATAAAAGATGAAGATGGAAATGTAACAGGATTTCAATTCAAGGTAAGACTGCCTTATTACAGAGGAATTTTCCTGTCACAGATCCGCCCAGGTACTTTGTATGTAGATGGAGAAAAGATTGAAAAGGATGAAATCATCTGGAATATCAACGGAGAAGATTTCACCAATGAGGAGATGGCAGCAGACTTCCAGAGACACTGGTCTGTAACAACACCAGCTGTACTTAAGGTGAAAAAAGCAGGGGGACTTGCACAGGGATATCATGATCTGAAATATGGATTCTGCTTTACCTCTTCTTATATGCCACCGATCATCCAGGCACATCTGGATCCGGATCAGGAGAATATGGTGTTCATGCCTGAGTTCGGACATCATGTGAATGAGAGAAGACTTCTGATTGTGTAAGAAGCATGAAATAGATCAGAATTGAAACGGAAGTAAATAAGACCTGTCTGGGAGTGAAATCCCGGATGGGTCTTTTGTATGTCATAGTACCATGCAATAAATAGAGTACATTTGTTGCATACCCATATTTTTTACTGACTGATTGTGCAAAGAAGTAGAAAGAAAGTGAAATCAGAGAAAATATTTTAAGTCAAAAAATCAGTAATATATAAGACAGAAAGAAACAAAAGCACTGTAAAAACAGGATAATAAAATTAGAAAAATAACAATAAAGAAAGCGAGGAAATAACAATGAGTAAAACACTTCCAGTAGCAGTTCAGGTATATGGATTAAGAGATCTTCTGGAAAATACACCAGAGAATTTCAAAGAGGTTATGCAGAAGGTAAAAGAAATCGGATATGACGGAGTGGAATTAGCTGGTCTGTATGGACTTACACCAGAGTACATCAAAGAGGTCCTGGATGAAGTAGGTCTGGTTCCGATCAGTGCACATGTACCATTTGCAGACATGATGGAGAACTTAGATCAGATTATCAAAGACTATACAACCATCGGTGTAAAATATCTGGTAATGCCTTATATGGCAGAAGAATATCGCCCGGTTAATCCAGAAGGCTTTAAGAAATTCCTTCCACTTCTGAATGAAGTAGGACAGAAGATTCATGATGCAGGTATGACATTCCTTTATCACAACCATGATTTTGAGTTTGTGAAACTGGAAGATGGACAGTGGGGATACGATGCAATGTTCGATGCAATCCCACACGACAACCTGATGTCAGAACTTGACACATGCTGGTGTGATGTTGCAACAGGAGAAGCAACGGAATTCGTTAAGAAGTACACAGATCGTATCCCGGTAGTACATCTGAAAGATTACATCAAAAAAGGTGAAGTTAAGAACATGTACAAGCTGATCGGTATTGATACAGAGGAAGAAGAAGAAAACACAGGATATTTCGGATTCCGTCCGGTTGGATTCGGACAGATGATCTGGGAGCCAGTTTTGGAGGCCTCTATTGAAGCTAATGCAAAATGGGTAGTAGTAGAGCAGGATGAGCATTATGAGACAGATCCACTGGAATGCGCAAGAAGAAGTAGAGAGTATCTGAAGATTCTGGGATGGTAGAAAGAACATTCTGACATAGAAAAAATACATATAATGAGAAGGTAAAGGAGACGGAAAAATGAAAGAATATAAAGAGTTAAGAATTGCAATTATCGGATGTGGAATGATTTCACACAGACATATGACTGTAATCGAAAATTTAAATAAACGTGGGTACAACCTCCGTGTTGTTGCAGCAGCAGAAATCGACAAAGAGAAACTTGAAAAATGGGGCAAACAGTATGGAGTTGCAGAAGAAAACTTATATCAGGACTTCCGTGAGATGTTAAAGAGAGATGACATCGATGAAGTTGAAGTATGTGTACACAATAACCTTCATACATCTGTTGCAACAGCTGTTATGGCAGCAGGATATGACTGCTATTCAGAAAAACCAATGGCAGCAAGCTATGCAGATGCAAAGATTCTCTACGATGCACAGAAAAAATATGGAAAGAAACTGGCTGTACAGATCAGCTCTATCTATAATCCACAGACACGTATCGCTAAGAAGATGATCGAAGAAGGAAAACTTGGTAAAGTATATCATGTAAGAAGTGTCGGACACAGACGTCAGGGACGTCCTGGATATGATATGCCATTCTTCAGCCCGGATTTCATCAATCCTAAGGTTGGCGTACACGGACCACTTTTCGATCTTGGAATTTATCATCTGGCACAGATGCTTTATGTACTTGGTATGCCAGAACTGGAAAGTGTATACGGAATGCAGTCTTGCGATTACTGGACAGACGAAAGAATCGATAAGATTACAAATCGTACAGCTCCTGTAGAAGATCTTGGTGTAGGTATGGCAAGATTCAAAGGCGGAATTTCTATGGATATTTACGAAGACTGGGCAATGCATATGGACGACATCGGAACAAGCTTCGTAGCAGGTTCCAACGGAGGACTTAAATTCCTTGATGTAGATACAACAGGTGGCCCACTGGCAGTGCCAGAAGGTGGTTCTATCGTAGGTGGTGGAGCACTTCAGAATCCAAAACTTGAGTGGTTCGGAGTAGATGGAGATGGAAATCTCTTTGATAACAAATTAGACTGTGCAATCGGTGATATTACAGGACAGCAGGAACTGATGCTTCATCCAGAAATGGAAATGTACAACGACAACCAGTTACAGTGGTACTCATACTTAAGAGGAGAACTGGACGATACAACAAGAATTGATTCTCCATATATTGCTATGCAGACAGCATTCCTTTCTGAAGGTGTTGTACTTTCCAGTGAACTTGGACGCAGTGTAACAGCAGATGAGATCAAGAAGATGTCAAAATCAATTGCACTTCGTGAGCAGGAGACACCATTTGGAACAATTAAGTATGATTTTGATGAGTATAAACCAGAATAGATAGAATGATGGAGGATAAGGCGATGGCAGAAGATATCCGTTTTGCAATTATTGGACATGGATTTATGGGTCACGAGCATGAAAAGATGCTCAGTGACTTTCCTGGAATCAAGCTGGTAGGAATCGCAGACAGAGACCCGGAACAGCTTAAAGATGTTAAAGAAGGAATTAAAAGATATAGTAGTAATGAAGAACTTTTTGCAGATCCTGAAGTAGATGTTGTAATCATTGCAGCGAATAATAATCAGCATCATGATCTGGTACTTAAGGCAGCAGCAGCTAAGAAAAATATTATCTGTGAAAAACCAGTAGCAATGAGCCTGGAAGAATTAGATGATATGGAAAAAGCAGTGAAAGAAAATGGCGTAAAATTCACAGTACATCAGCAGCGCCGCTATGATCCGGATTTTAGGACTGCAAAAGAAGTCTATGATTCAGGTACACTTGGAAAGGTGTATGCAATCAAGAATCAACTGTATGGATTCAATGGAAATATGCATGACTGGCATGTACTGATCAGTGAAGGTGGCGGAATGCTTTATGACTGGGGAGTACATCTTCTGGATCAGGTATGTTGGATGTTCCCGGGAGCAAAATTAAAATCAGTATTTGCAGATATTCGTAATGTCATCAACACAGAAGTAGATGATTATTTTCAGATTATGCTGAAGTTTGACAATGATGTTACTGCCACCGTAGAGCTTGGTACTTATTATCTTGCAGACAAAGTACAGGATAAATGGTTCGAACGTCACTGGTTTGTAGCAGGTGATAAAGGAACTGCTTATGTAGACGGATTCTTCCCGGAAGGAAAGATTGTACGTACAACAAGCCTTCTTACGAATGTAGGTGGTAAGAGAACTATGACAGCAGCAGGACCTACAAGATCTTTCGGACCTGCACCAGAAGGAAGAATTGCAACAGAACCACTTCCAGAAGTACATACAGAGCATAGAAATTATTTTGAAAATTATGTCAAAGCTTATCACGGAGAAGAAGAATTCCTGGTACAGATTCCAGAAATACGCCGTGTGTTAAAACTTATGGATGCTGTCCGTGAATCTGGACGTACCGGAAAGTCAATTGACTTCGAATAAGAAGGAAATAAAAAGATGAAAAAGTATGCATTTGGAATTGATATCGGTGGAACAACCGTAAAGATTGGGTTGTTTTCCACCGAGGAAACTCTGATAAAGAAATGGGAGATTCCAACCAGAAAAGATAATGGAGGAAGTTATATCTTAAGTGATATATCGGAGTCCATTGCGGAAGAACTGAAAAATCAGGGAATCGAAAAAGAAGATGTAGAAGGCATCGGAATTGATGTCCCGGGACCAGTTCTGGAAGACAGGATTGTAAATAAATGTGCCAATCTCGGATGGGGCGTTCTGGATGTAGCGGAAGAAACAACCAGACTTACGGGAATCTCAAAAGTAAAGATAACAAACGATGCCAATGCAGCAACTCTTGGAGAAATGTGGAAAGGTGGTGGTCAGGGACACAAAGATCTGGTCATGATCACGCTGGGAACAGGAATTGGCGGAGGTATCGTACACGATGGAAAGATTATTTCCGGCGCGTTTGGTGCGGCCGGAGAGATTGGACACATCTGTGTGAACAAAGAAGAAACTTTTGTATGTGGATGTGGAAAATGCGGACATCTGGAGCAGTATGCTTCAGCAACAGGAATCGTAAGAAAAGCCAGGCAGGTTCTGGAAACCAGCGATCAGCCATCGATGTTAAGAGAGGCGGCTTATCTTTCCTGCAAAGAAGTTTTTGACTGTGCGAAGAAAGGTGATGACTTGTCATTACAGATTCTTGATTTCGTAGGATACCAGCTTGGTAACGCCTGTGCCATGATTTCAGGAGTTTTTGATCCTGAAATCTATGTCATCGGAGGCGGAGTTTCCAAAGCGGGTGATATATTGATTGATACGGTACGTGAACATTTTAAAAAGTATGCATTCCATGCTTCAACAAACGCTGAATTTGTTCTTGCAACGTTAGGTAATGATGCAGGAATGTATGGAGCTGTGAAGATGGTATTATAAATATTTCTCTTCCACAGAAGTGTTCCGTGACTGCCGGGGTGTAATCCCATAGATCTCTTTGAAGAGGCGGTTAAAAATCGTCTGATTGGTGAAGCCACTTTCGCTCATCACCTCAGAGATTGACATATCCGTATTCATAAGGAGACGCCCTGCATGAGAAATACGTACTTCATTCAGATAACGAAGAAACGTAATGCCCATATGCTGCTTGAAAAAACGGCAGAAATATTCCCTGCTGAATCCTACCTGATTAGCTACTTCTTCCAGCGAGAGTTTTTTTGTGTAATGTTCATTTACATAAGTAATAATCTCTCGCAGAGTATCATTAGACTGACTAGTGCCCGCAGTCGTTCCCGGCAGGGAATATACAGAAAAATAACGAATCAAATCAGCAAGCATCAGCAATGCCGTGCCGTCCGAACGCATGGCGCTGGTGCTTTCGCTTTCTATGTTGGTTCGTGTCAGATCATGAGCAAGTTGACAGAGGTGAATATAGTGGGTCGAATTTGGATCATCCAAAGGAAGGGGGTGGCATTTGATATGATACAACTCCAGATCCGGGCAGTATACAGAGAGCCGCTTCTTATCGACGTGGATACAAAGGAACATATAGAGGTTAGAATCCGAATGTATGGAATGTACTTCTTTGGAATCAAAAACAATTAGTTGATTACGTTGAAGTGTAAGGCGTTCGTGTTCGACATGAACACGGACGGATCCGTTCAGGCAGAATAAGATCTCCATGGCTTCGTGCCAGTGTGCCGGAATATGTGTATTTTCAAGGGCTGCCATTGATACCTGGATGCCTAGATTGCCGAGTGGGTGCAGGGCTTCGTGATATGCTTTTGCCATAATAATCTCCTTTTTATAAATGGTAAATGTCAATATCGTTGTAAAACAAGATAATTATAGCACTGGTTTGAAAACGGAAACAAGGCTAAAATACAAGATGTAAACGGAAAACAAATGTAAATCATATATAGATAATAAAAAGGAGAGGTCAATATGAGCACAGTAGCAATTAGAAATACAATGGCAATGAACAATATAGAGAAAAAGGTTAGCTTAGTAGAGCGCTTCAAAAAATATCTTCTGGATAACGCAGAGTATTTTGCAGCAGCTTCAGCAATGATGACCGGAAATGGTTATGCAGCAGGACAGATCATGAGAGATGCAAGATGTGTTGCAGCATCTAACAGATAGGAAGAATTTGTGAGAAATCGCAGATTAAAAACTTGAGATAATGAAATGAAATATTGTAAGAATCGCCGAACAGTGGTAATATGTGACTGGAAAAAGTAGATGGTAACTATGAAAGGAAAGTCAGTATAATACTGACAGGTGATAATATGAATACAACAAAGAAAAGCTTAAAGGACAGAATCCGGGATTATCTGATTAAAAACATAAATTATATTGTACCAGGAATCTTAATGCTGGGTGGAAGTATATATTATCCTGAAAATTATAGAAGACATTAATTTATTAGCCAATGGGGACGGGGAAAATGGAATTTTCCCCGTCCCTGCTGGCTCTTTTTTGTATCGCCATGCGTTCGTAAGGTGCTGCCAGTAACAAGTCCTGCAGATTATTGTGAAAATATAATAAAATTAAATATATTGATGATTGAATATATAAAACAAATGTGCTACAATGCAATTACTTCAAAAAAGCATTCGCTTTTTACCATGAATTTTTATCGTGAATTAGATTGCCAAAACTACTGGCAGCGGATATTTTTATTTCGAACTGGTAACTCGCTGGAATATTTCAAATATACAAAATTTAGAGATGGAAGGTGCAATGGTTATAACGATCACCGAAATGAGAGAATTAAAAGAACAAAAAGGCTATACACTGGAAGAAATCGCCGAAAAGTCAGGCATTGATATAGAACTGGCCGCAAAAATATTTTATAAAAAAAGCAGATCGGGCAAAAAGAATTCTATGACCTGTTGACTTACAGTGAAATCCGTGAATTGGAAAAAGTGTTAATATACATTAGAGGATTACTATGCCCTGCCCGATGACCAGAGATATGAATTGATCGATGGCGTTTTATATGACATGGCAGCACCTAACGTTACACATCAGGAGATTGCTTTCGAGATTGCGGTGGCTTTACGGAATACAGGCAGATGTATCTACGGTACTCCGGATATGGTTATAGAGGTTACCTCTCCGTCCACCAGAAAAAAGGATTTCGGTAAGAAACTGGAAAAATATATAGATGCGGGAGTACGGGAATACTGGATCGTGGATGTGAAAAATCAGAAGGTAATCGTGTATGACCTTGGAGAGGATTTTGATGAGAATATGGATCTGGCGATATATGGAATGGATGGGGAAGTGCCGGTTGGAATTTATGATGGGAAATGCCGGATCGATTTTAATGAAATTGTAGATATAGCAGTCGGAAAAAATAGTTGATTAATTTGTAAAGGTTGAATATAATTGAAAAAAAGATTTAAGAGAAGAAGTGGTGAAAATGGTAGGAGAAAGCTGTAAAGAGATAATTATTGGAAAAAAGCATAAGTTGACAAAGGCCGAGATGAAACTGGCGAACTATATTTTAGATAATTATGATGAAGTTCTAAACTATAATGTTACGGAACTTGCAGATAATGCAGGAGTAAGCGATGCATCAGTTGTAAGGTTTTGCAAGAAACTTGGATATAAGGGATATCAGGATTTTAAGGTTAATGCGGCGAAAGATGTGTTGCCAAGGGACAGACATTTTAATCCAGGACTAGAACAGGATGATAATGTTGAGACAATATGTAAGAAAATTTTTCTGTCAGAGGTGAACGTATTAAACAGGACGCTTGCAAGTATAGATATTAATGAACTAAAATCTGCGGCGCAAAAAATAGAAAAGGCAGAAAAGATAGTCTTCTTTGGAAGTGGGGGAAGCCTGATTGTTGCAAAAGACGCAGTGCACAAATTCATGAAAATTGGAATCAGGGCATTTGTGTATGAGGATATAGATCTTCAGCTAATGACATCTTCTTTGATGAATGAAGGAGAAGTTGCAATTGGAATATCTCATTCGGGAAGTAATAAGAATATTGTTGATTGCATCAGGAATGCAAAAGAGAATGGCGTTGATACAATTGCTATTGTTGGACAGGGGAAGACTCCATTATCAAAAATTGCAGATATTGCATTATATTGTTCATCGGAAGAAACTATGTTTGAATCAGAATCGGTAAGTACAAGAATTGCGCAACTGGCGATCATAGATGCGATTATTGCGATCGTGGCATTCGGCAATTACGAAGAATCCTATACAGCTATTCAAAAAACGAGAAAAGCTACATCAGAAAATAAGTATTAAATGGAATCCGGAAGAGAGTGCTTCCGGGTTCTGTTTTTTTGTGTAAAAATGAAAAAAAACTACAAAAAATAACGATGAAATGTAACGAAATTTAAAAATGTGAATAATTATGAATAAAAAATGCTACAAAAATAGCAAAAAAAGAAAAATATGAAAAAAAAATACAAAAAATAATGAAAAAGCTTGAAATAATATTTCAAAAGTGCTATGATTCAATCAAGTTGAAAAGGAGAGTGAATCAGATGAAAGCAGTAATCTTAAATGGACCAAATAATTTTGATGTAACAGAACTTCCGAAGCCGGAAATTGGTGATGGAGATATCTTACTGGAAATGAAAAAAGCCGCGATCTGCGGAACAGATATGAGAATTCTCGCAGGAACAAAAACAAAGGGAGTCAGATATCCATCAGTAATCGGACATGAAATGTGTGGAGTTATTGCAGAAGTAGGAAAGAATGTAACCGGATATGAAGTTGGCGAAAAAGTTTCCATCGCAAATGTTATTCCTTGTGGTTCTTGTCCGGCTTGCCTGGCAGGAAGAGAAAATGCATGTATGAACAGAAAAGCAATTGGTTATGAATTTGACGGTGGCTTTGAAGAATACATTTTAATTCCTGAAATTGCAATTAAGAGTGGAAATGTTGTAAAACTTCCGGAAGATGTTTCTTTCACAACCGGAGCATTGATTGAGCCATTAGCTTGCTGTATCAGAGGTTTAAAAAATGCCGGGACAGGATTTAATGACACTGTATTGATCGTAGGTGCAGGTCCGATTGGTCTGATGCATATGCAGCTTGCTAAAATTGCCGGAGCAAAAGAGGTTATTGTCAGCGAGCCGAATGAAATGAGAAGAGAAGTTGCGTTAGAACTTGGAGCTGACAAAGTTGTTGATCCAACAACAGAGGATCTTCCACAGATTATCAGTGATGCAACGAATGGAATGGGAGCCGATGTCATTGTAATGGCGATTGGAGTACCGGCACTGGTTAATTCGACATTAAAGCTGTGTAAGAAAGGTGGAACGGTGAACTTGTTCGCAGGATTTGCCGGAACCGGAGAATGTACAATAGAAGTTAATACAATTCATTATAACGAAATTAAGGTTAACGGAAGTACTGCTTACAAGAGAGAAGATTATCTGGAAGCAGCAGATATGGTTAAGACGAAGAAAATCAATCTTGATAAAATTGCAACACATACATATTCAATTGAGAAATTCCAGGATGCATATGAGATGTGCAAGAGTGGAAAAGGATTAAAAATTATTATTGAACCTTAATAATTTACATAAACAATAAAAAAAGAAGAGGAGAAAAGAACTATGGCAATGTTAGGAAAAGAAGTAAGAATGAGCAGACTGGTAAACCCAAAGAGCAACAAGATGATGGCAATCACTGTTGACCATGCAATTTCAAGAGGAATTGCACCTATGACAGGACTTCATCACATTCAGGATACAATTGATAAGATTATTCTTGGAAAACCGGATGCGATGACAATGACAAAGGGAATTGCAGAACATTGTATGTGGAATCATGCAGGAGATGTATCCATGTTAATGAAAATTTCGAATTATTCTCCGGTTGCACCAACAAACGATACAGTATTCGGAACTGTAGATGAAGCAATCCGTATGGGAGCTGATGCAGTATCTATGGGAGCCATGACACTTGGCGATTTCCAGGGAGAACAGTTTGAAAGAATCGGAAAAGTTGCGGAAGAGTGTATGGCAAAAGGAATGCCTCTTATCGGACATGTATATCCAAAGGGAGAAAGCGTTCCTGTTGATAAAAGAACTGCATGGGAGAACATTGCTTACTGTGTAAGAAGTGCATGCGAACTTGGTATGGATATTGTAAAAACAACATATACAGGTGATCCGGAAAGCATGGCAAAGGTAGTAGCGTGTGTTCCATCAACATTCAGAGTTGTTATTCAGGGTGGAGATGCATGCAAGACGCTTGATGATTATTTACAGATGACAAGAGACGCTATGGATTGCGGCGTAGGTGGAGTTACAATGGGAAGATTTGTATGGGACTACAAAGATGTAACTGCATTAGTTATTGCACTGAGATATATCATCCATGAGGGATATAGTGTAAAAGAAGCAAAAGAACTTTTGGCACAGTTAGAGAATGACAAAAACTATGATCAGTTCTAAAATGGTATTATTGAGAAAATAACGGAAACGGGTGTGTCGAATATGTTAACAGGATATTTGCTTGGCGTTGATGTGGGTACCACAAGCATCAAAGTGGCAATCATAAATGAAAAAGCTCAACTATTGGGGATGAGCAGCAGCTCTTATAAATTAATTACTCCGGATCAGGATTCGGTACAGATTGATACAGAAGATATGTGGAGAGCGTATTTAAAATGTATCAGGCTGTTAAAAGACGGAAAAGGGATAGATCTGTCTAAAATTGTTGGAATCAGTATATCCAGTCTTTGTCCGGGATTAGCGGCACTTGACGAAAATGGAAAAGTTCTTGTGGATCCGATTATTTATTCTGACAGAAGAAGCACGGAAGAAGCTGAGATTATAAAAGAAGCCGTTGGGAAAGACCGGTTGTTTGAAATAACAGCTAATACTGCTATGGCTGGTGCAATGTCAGGAACATCTATGCTGTGGATAAAGAGAAATCTTCCGGAAGCATATGAAAAGACAAAATATTTTGGACATGTAAATACATTGATGGCTCAGAGAATGTCTGGAGAATTTGCAATTGATTATTCGAATGCATCCTATACGAACCTGTTTGAAACGACAGGAGGCTTTAAATGGTCAGAAGAACTGTGTGAAAAAACAGAGATTGATATTCATAAACTTCCACCACTTCATGCGTCGACAGATGTGGTGGGAGGATTGATCGATAAAGATATGATTAAGTTGGGAATCCCAGAAGGGACACCGATCGTTATCGGCGGAGGAGATACAGCATGTGCAACTTTGGCGGCAGGAGTTACAAACGCCGGAGATGTATGTGAATCTGTAGGAACGACAAACGTTTTAACCATTTGTGTTGATGAACCGAAATTTGACAGAGGATTTATTAACCGGTGTCATGTGGTAGAGGGTAAATGGATTTATCAGGGTGCCTTATCACATACAGGAGCATCTTATCAGTGGTTCAGAGATAATTATTATCAGGAGTTTCTGACGGGAGAAATAGATCCGAAATATGTATTTAATCTTATGAATGATGATGCGGCGAAAGCACAGCCTGGAAGTGGCGGTGTTGTATTCCTTCCATATATGCTGGGGGAGAGAAGCCCGATATGGGATCCGTATGCAAGAGGAGTATTCTTTGGTATTTCTTTACATACTGGCAGGAAAGAAATGAATCGTGCGATTATGGAAGGCTGCGGCTATGGATTGAAGCAGCTTGCGGATATTGCGGAAAAAGTTACCGGAAAAGAAATAAAAAGTTTTGTATCGATAGGCGGCGGTGCTAAAAGTACTGTATGGGCACAGATTAAAGCGGATATTACAGGAAAAGATATTGAGATATTGGATATGAACGATATGGCGCCAATTGGAGCAGCACTTCTGGCGGGTGTGGGAGCACACGTATTTAAAGATGTATATGAAGCAGCTGATATGGTGGAAAAGAAAGTATACAAATACATAGTAAGCAACCATGATTATGATGAAATTTATGCCAAAAGATACAAAGTCTACACGGAATTATATCCTAAGATTAAAGAATTGTACAAAGTTGGAAGTAATTTATACTAAGTGATTCGAATTAAGAGAGGAAAAGCTATGAAAAAAAGAATATTATCAGCACTGCTTGCATTAACAATGGTGACGACCTGTCTTGTAGGATGTGGAGGAAATAAAAGCAGCGAAACAAAGAAATCGTCAGGGAAAGTAACTAATATCACAATTGCAGTACCGGATCCGGAGGCTTCCTATATCTATCAGGCAGCTGAAGAATTTGCAAAAAGAGCAGAAAAGTATTCAGATAATACATTGAAATTTACTATTTCTGGAAATGGATCATTATATGGCGGGGATACTGCAGCTGGTATTAAACAGCTTTCAGCAGGATCTTTACAGATGCTGATTCTTGCTACCAGTGTGTATGCAAGTTTTGATCCTGCATACAATGTGATTTCTGTTCCATATATGTTTGATGATCAGCAGCAGCTTCTGGATTATCTTAACAGTGATACAGGAAAAGATCTTATGAATAAAGTATCAGAAAAAGGTATTACAACTGTTGGAAGCTGGACAAGATCATTCCGTAAAGTGACAAACTCTAAACAGCCGGTTAATACTCCGGATGATTTAAAAGGAATGGTATTGCGTGTGCCAAATAACTCGTTATATGTAGAGTTCTTCGGAGCGTGCGGAGCTGTTACAACACCAATGAACTTCAGTGAAGTATATAATGCACTGCAGTTAAATACATTAGACGGACAGGAAAATCCAGTAGATGTTCCGTACTCTAATAAATTTTATGAAGTTCAAAAATATATTTCAGCAACAGATCACATGGCTGATGCATGGCTTGTTGGAATTAACAGCAATCTTTTCAGTGGTTTAAGTAAAGACCAGCAGGAAGCAATTAACAAAGCAGGTGAAGAAGTTCAGGAATGGAATGTGGATTTCATGGAAAAAGAGGATGAAAAAGCATTACAGACACTGCTTGATAATGGAATGGAATACAATGAACTTTCTGATGAAAACCGTGAGAAATTTATCGAAGTATCAAAATCATGCTATGGAAAATTCAAAGAGTTAATTAATGATGATGAACTTTTTGATAAGACAGCAGAATTTTGTGGAAAAAGTGAATAGGCAATAGAAAAATTGAGAGGGAATAAATTCCCTCTCAATTAGAATCAGAAAGCAGGTGGAAACTTATGGAACGGAAAAAAACAGTTTTTTCAAAATTGTTTGATATTGTAGAGGGAATCGAAAATATAGTTCTGGCAATTATGGTAGTAGGCATGGTTGTTACAATTATGATTCAGATTATAGGGCGTATTATAGGACATCCAAGTCCGTGGACAGAAGAAACAAGCAGATATTTATTCTTGTGGATGATGTTTGTAGCACTGGCAGCAGGGTTTAATCAGGCAGAATCATCAAGAGTTACACTGTTGATTGAAAAAGGGCCAGGATGGTTAAAGAAATTTAGTGAAGTACTGTATGCAGTAGTTGTTACAGGATTCTTTGGATTTATGATCGTATATGGTATGCAGGTAGTTCAGCAGCAGATTATGATGAATGAAATGGGAACCGCGTTGAAGATTCCGATGTCTATCATAGGAATCTGCCAGCCGATCGCAGGAGTTTTAGGAATTATCGGGGTATTACAGAGCTTTTTGGAATATCATTGGAAAGTTGCCATTACTGGTAAATCCAAAGAAGAAAAGAGTGAAGGAGGCGAAGAATAATGAGCATGAGTATAGTGTTACTGATATTGTTTCTGGTATTTATGTTTCTTGGAGTTCCGATTGCGGTTTCTTTGGGAGCTGCATCTGTAATTTGTATGGTAACGATGTCGGATCTGCCGCTTTCCATGGCAGCACAGTCAATGTTTACATCTATGAATAGTTTTATCATGGTTGCAGTGCCATTATTCATTCTTTGCGGATCTCTGATGGATGAGGGTGGCGTAGCAGAAAAAATTTATGATCTTGCAGAAGCAATGGTTGGATGGATATATGGTGGTCTTGGTCATGTATCGGTTGTTGTAAATATGTTGTTTGCCGGTATGTCAGGTTCTTCCGTAGCAGCAATTGCATCTATTGGTAAGATGAGTATTAATGCATTACATAGAAAAGGTTATCCAAAGGAATATGCGACAGCGATTAACTTATCTGGTTCCATGCTGGCATCTGTAATTCCACCAAGTATTTTGATGATCAATGCAGCGGCAACGGCAAATGTATCTATTGGACAGGCACTTCTCGCAGGACTGATTCCAGGTATTATTATTGGTGCAGTGTTCATGATCTACAATTTCGTGTATTGCAAGAAACATGATATTGGTGATCGTACACCATTCGAGGCAAAACGTCTTGGTAAAGCGTTTGTAAGCGCAATTCCGGCATTACTTACACCTGTAATTCTTTTAGGTGGTGTATATACAGGATTCTATACACCTACTGAAGGAGCAGCAATTGCAGTAATTTATACAATCCTTGTATCTATCTATATTTATAAAGATCTTAAATGGACAGATATTCCGAGAATCATCTGCAAAAATGCACGCTCAACAGGAACGATTCTATTTGTAGCTATTGCAGCAAAACCGGCATCTCTTTTATTTGAATTAGATGGTCTGCCAAGTGCAGTGGCAAATATGATTACGGGTATTTCAAGTAATCGAATCGTTATTATGTTTATTCTTTATGCATTTCTTATCTGTGTTGGAATGTTTATGGATGCAACAGCGGCTATCTTTATTCTGGTGCCGATTCTGCTTCCGGCCGTACAGGCAGTTGGAGTTTCACCATTGTTTTTTGTGGTATTCCTGGTAATTACACTTTCTTTTGGACTTATTACACCGCCGGTTGGAGTTTGTCTGTATGCAGCGCAGAATGTTACAGATCTGCCGTTAGAGAAGATTATAAAAGCATCGATTCCATGGATTGCGTTAATTGCAATTGCATTATGTATTTTCATTATATTCCCTGGAATCATAACAACACCTGTAAATCTGATATTTGGAAATTAACCGGGAGGGTCAATTATGAAGATTGTAATTTTAGATGGATATACTGAAAACCCAGGAGATCTTAGCTGGAATCAGATAGGTAAATTTGGTGAAGTAGAGATTTATGACAGAACATCATATGAGGACTCGCCGCTGATTGCAGAGAGAATAGGGGATGCCGAAATTGTAATTGTAAACAAAACGCCAATTACAAAGACTACGATCAATAAATGCCCGAACATCAAACTGATTGCAGTCCTGGCTACTGGTTATAATGTAATAGATTATGAATATGCGAAAGAAAAAAGTATTGCGGTAGTGAATGTACCGACATATGGAACACAGATTGTGGGACAGTATGCAGTAGGACTTCTGATGGAAATCTGTTCTCACTATGGCTATCATGCAGAAACCGTAAAAGAGGGAAAATGGGCGAATAATCCTGACTGGTGTTACTGGGATTATCCGATGATCGAATTATATGGAAAAACAGCCGGAATCATTGGACTTGGAAGAATTGGACAGTCTACAGCAAGAATTTTGAATGCATTAGACATGAATGTAATCGCGTATGATGCCTATCAGTCAGAAGCAGGAAAGAAGGTTGCGGAATATGTTGAACTGGATGAGCTGTTAGCCAGATCAGATGTTATCTTCCTGCATTGTCCGCTGTTTCCTGAAACAGAGGGAATTATCAATGCGGAGAATATCTCTAAGATGAAAGACGGAGTAATTCTTATTAATAACAGCAGAGGGCAGCTGGTGGTAGAACAAGATCTGGCAGATGCTTTAAACAGCGGAAAAGTATATGCAGCGGGACTTGATGTAGTATCAACAGAGCCAATTAAAGAGGACAATCCGTTGATCAATGCGAAAAATTGCATGATTACACCGCATATCTCGTGGGCAGCGAAGGAATCAAGACAGAGAATTATGGATATTACAGCGAATAATATCGAACAATTCTTGAAAGGTGAACCAGTTAATGTTGTGAATAAATAGTAGAAAGGACTGAACAATATGAGCAGCAAGCTTTCATTTGATATTACGAATGCCAGAAATTTTATTCAGGGACATGAAATGTCATATATGAAAACAAGTGTAGAATGTATGAAGGAAAAACTCCTGTCCAGAGGTGGAGAGGGAAATGATTTTCTGGGGTGGATTGATCTGCCGGTGGCATATGATAAGGAAGAGTTTGAGAGAATCAAAGAAGCTGCAAAGAAAATCCAGAAGGACTCAGAGGTGCTGCTGGTAGTAGGAATTGGAGGCTCTTATCTGGGAGCAAGAGCGGCAATTGATTTCATTCACAGTACTTTTTACAATAGTATGAAAAAAGAAGAGAGAAAAGCACCGGAAATTTATTTCTGCGGAAATAGTATGAGCGGCGATTACCTTAACAGAATTATAAAAATTGTTGAAGAAAAAGACTTTTCAGTGAATGTAATATCGAAATCAGGAACAACTACAGAATCAGCGATTGCATTTCGTGTGTTCAAAGAGATTCTGGAACAAAAATATGGAAAAGAAGAAGCAGCAAAAAGAATTTATGCTACTACAGATAAAGAAAGAGGAGCATTAAAGAGGCTTTCAGATGAAGAAGGTTATGAGACATTTGTAGTTCCGGATGATGTGGGAGGAAGATTCTCTGTATTAACAGCAGTTGGATTACTGCCGATCGCAGTCAGTGGGGCTGATATTGATAAGCTTATGTCAGGAGCAGCTGCAGAAAGAGAAAGAGTGCTGAATGCACCATATGAAGAAAATGAATCTTTACGTTATGCGGCTGCGAGAAATATACTTTTCCGAAAAGGAAAATCAGTGGAAATTCTTGCAAATTATGAACCGAGTCTTCAGTATATATCTGAGTGGTGGAAACAACTTTACGGAGAAAGTGAAGGGAAAGATCAAAAAGGTCTGATGCCGGCATCTGTAAATTTAACAACGGATCTGCATTCCATGGGACAGTTTATTCAGGATGGCTCAAGAATTATGCTGGAAACGGTTGTTGCGGTAGAAGAGCCGCAGTCAGATATCACAATTCAGGAAGAAGCAAATGATCTGGACGGATTAAATTATCTAGCAGGAAAAACAGTAGATTTTGTAAATAAGAGTGCGATGAACGGAACAATTCTGGCGCACGTAGAAGGCGGTGTTCCGGTATTTAAGGTAAGTATAGAAAAACAGGATGAATATTCTCTCGGACAATTATTCTATTTCTTTGAATTTGCATGTGGTATAAGTGGATACCTGATGGGTGTTAATCCATTTAATCAGCCGGGGGTAGAAAGCTATAAGAGTAATATGTTCGCGTTATTGGGAAAACCGGGATATGAAGAAAAGCATAAAGAGTTAATGGAAAAGTTGTAATTTACAGTGAAAAGCAGAGGTGCCATGCTACTTACCTCTGCTTTTTGTGTAAATGCGGAAGTATGTAAATGACGGAACGATTTCCGTGAGATTGTCAGAGAAACGGAAAATATTTAGGACTTTTATATTATAAAAAGAAAAAATGAATATTATTTCAAAATCCAGTACATAACCAGTCGAAAAAAGTATGCTATACTGCTGATAGATGTACTGAAGAAAAACGGTACAAAAACCTGAAATGAAATGGAGAAAAGCATATGAAATTAACAATATTAGGAACCGGAAATGCAACAGTCAGTGAATGCTACAATACCTGCTATGCGATCAGTGATGAAGGAAAACATTTCCTTGTAGATGCAGGCGGTGGCAACCGTATTCTGAAAGTATTAAAAGACACAGGAATCGACATGAATGATATCCACGATATCTTCGTTACACACGAGCATGTAGACCACGTGCTTGGAATTATCTGGCTGGTGCGTATGATCGGACAGAGAATGAACCAGGGAAAATATGAAGGAGACCTTCGCATTTACTGCCATGAGGAACTGGCAGAGAAGATCCAGGCAATCGCAAATATGACGATCCAGCAGAAAGTTTGTAAGCATATGGGTGAGCGAATCCGGTTTGATGTCGTGAAAGACGGAGACAGCAGAACGATTCTCGGATGTCCTGTGACATTCTTCGACATTGCTTCGACAAAGGCGAAACAGTTCGGATTCACCATGCAGCTTAAGAGCGGTAAGAAATTCACCTGCGTCGGTGATGAGCCATATAATGAGGTGAATTATAAATATGTGAAAGGCAGTGACTGGCTGCTTCATGAGGCATTCTGTCTGTTCGGTGAGGCGGATAAGTTCAAGCCTTATGAGAAACATCACAGTACGGTAAAAGAAGCATGCCAGCTTGCGGAAAAACTGGGTGTGCCGAATCTGTTGTTGTATCATACAGAAGAGACACATCTGGCGGAGAGAAAGAAGCTGTATACGGAGGAAGGACAGCAGTATTATCATGGCAATCTGTATGTGCCGGATGATCTGGAGACGTTTGAGGTATAGAAATGCAAATAGATTAGAATGTAAGAAAACCTGCCGATGGGCAGGTTTTCTTGTGTTCGCTTTTGATCCGGAAGGGACAACAAAAAAGCCAAAAACCCCGTCCCCATGGCTAAAAAAGATCCAACATATTATCCAGATAAATCTCTTCCCTGACATGCAGTTGATATTCCGGCTTCGTCATATAATAAAGCAGAAATTCAAGAATCAGCGCACTTCCAAGCCCGCGTCCTTCAATCTTAAAATTAGAAAATCCCATTGGCATGTAAATATTCTGTATATCATCCACACTGATGAATCCGGGATTTTCCATTGCCTTGGAAAAGCGGTAACCGTTACCGCCATCCGGCGAAGCACAGTGAAACTCTGGGGCAGGATTTCCGAGATTCTTCCGGCTGACGGATTCATAACAAATCTTTCTGTCCTTACAGCCGAACCAGCAGCATTCATTGCATAAGAATTCTACTTTATCTTTCTGGTGCTGCGACATCAGGTCTAATTTATCGAATACTTTGTTTAACCGGAAGTCCGGTACAATATAACGGAAATCTTCTCGGTTTATTTCAGTTAAAAAATTCTGAAAATCTGTCAGAACTTTTGTGGTTGAAGAGATAAGGTAGAGATCAGGATAATTTTTTTGTAAATAGTTTAATAAAAGCTCGGAGTGCACGATCACGCCATTCTGGAGTTGATGTGTATGTGGTGAATTATCAGCATCAGAGGCGTGTTCGAACATTTTACAAAGCTCGTTACATTTCTTATCTGTAAGATGTTCTTCCCGTAGCAACGAATTACTGAACGTCAGCCGGGCCGAGATGCCGTATTCCCGCACCAGATCAAGCACGTCTTCCGGATCAGAATATCCAAATGAAGTACGCCCGCCGCCCCAGATGCAATCCGAAGGAGCGCCATAGATCGAGCTAATCTCACACCAGTCGTAAAAATATTCCCTGTGTTTCCGGAATAATGGAAGGAATATGCGGTACAATTCGTAAAATTCAAACAGGCCTGGGAGGTGGTAAAAGGCAGTAGGATTATTATTTTGAATATTTGCTGTAGTTGCTGTATTCATGTGGTTACCTCTGGAAAATTTTCTATGGTTAATGATAACACATTATCCCGGCAGTGAACACGTATATTTCCGCATATGATACACCACATATACTGCAATCACAAGTTCCGTAAGCGGCATTGCAGACCACAGACTTCCGGGCAGGCAATGTCCTTATAGCATATTTTTAATTTATGTCGAGGTTTTACATGCATTTCACTTGCATTATCCACATACACGTGTATAATGAATCTTGTTCGGTATTTTTGAAAAAAAAGTATAGTAATAGAAAACTTTTGAAAATGTGGAGGTGAAAGCGTGGATATCGGAAAGAAGCTGAGGGAGCTTAGAAAGCAGAACGATCTGACATTGGAAGATCTGGCTTCGCGCAGTGAGCTTACGAAGGGATTTTTGTCGCAGGTGGAGCGTAACTTAACGGCACCGAGTATTGCAACAATGGAGGACATTCTGGAAGCACTTGGAAGTAACCTGTCGGAATTCTTTCATGAAGAGGAAGAAAAGCAGATCGTATTCGGGGTGGATGATTTCTTCGTAGACGAGAAAGAAGATTATCAGGTGGAATGGATCATTCCGAATGCCCAGAAGAACCAGATGGAGCCGATCCTTATGACACTCTATCCGCATAAAAAGAGCCATGTCCAGACGTCATATACGGGCGAGGAATTTGGCTATGTGCTGAAGGGAAATATTACAATCGTGCGTGGTGGCAAAAAGTATAAAGTGAAGGCGCATGAGACGTTTTATATGGATGGTGCGAAGAGCCATTATCTTTACAATCACGGTAACAGCCCGGCAAAGATATTGTGGATCACGACACCGCCGATTTTTTAAAGAAAAGAGAAGTGCAGCTGCAAATGTAAGGAAGAATGAGGATTATGAAACGATACCTTGCGGCTTTAAAATCTGAGAAGGGAGAGGAAAAATGGAAGAGAAAAAACTAATTGAATTTCGCAACATTGTGAAAAGCTTTGACACCCAGGTTGTGTTAAAAGGAATCAATCTGGACATATATGAAAATGAATTCGTAACCCTGTTAGGACCAAGTGGATGTGGTAAGACTACACTGCTCCGAATCCTTGGAGGGTTCCTGGATGCGGACGAAGGAAAGGTGATCTTTGATAATGAAGATATCACCGACAAGCCGCCGTATGAACGAGAGCTGAATACCGTATTCCAGAAATATGCATTATTCCCGCATCTGAGCGTATATGAAAATATCGCATTTGGATTAAAGCTTAAGAAAATGAGTAAAGATATCATCGACCAGAAAGTAATGAAGATGCTGAAACTGATCGGTCTGGAAGGCTATGAGGATAAGAATACGACACTGCTTTCCGGCGGCCAGCAGCAGCGTGTGGCAATCGCGAGAGCGCTGGTCAATGAGCCGAAGGTACTGCTTCTGGATGAGCCGCTGGCGGCGCTGGATTTAAAGCTTCGTAAGGAAATGCAGTATGAGCTGAAGCGTATCCAGCAGGAGGTCGGTATTACATTTATCTTCGTAACGCATGATCAGGAAGAAGCACTTACGATGTCGGATAAGATCGTCGTTATGCAGAAAGGTGAGATCCTTCAGATCGGAACCCCACAGGAGATCTACAATGAGCCGACGAACCGTTTCGTAGCAAACTTTATCGGAGAGAGCAACATCATTTCCGGAAGGATGATTGAGGATTATAAGGTTCGTTTTGATGATATTACATTCGACTGCGTGGATCATGGATTCAAGGAGAATGAGCCGGTGGATGTCGTGATCCGTCCGGAGGATATTGATATCGTGGATGTAAAAGACGGAAAGATGACGGGAGAAGTCTTAAGTGTCCTGTTCAAGGGTGTGCACTATGAGATCATGGTAGAGACCGTTCCGGGAACGAGCGTTACGGTCAACATGCGTGTCATCCGCAATCATGACGTAACCAGTGAAGACGGAAGCGAGAAGATCAGTGCCAACAACTTCTATGTAGACGTAGAAGATGTAGAGAATCTGGATGATAAGGAAATCGTCGCACTGTCGAATGCACAGGCATGGGAGACAGAGACGGATGAGTACATTTCCATTGCAAATATTGAATATGAACTGGAAGCAAAAGAAGGACAGTATCCGGTTACATTCAGCACTTCAAACGGAACCAGCATCGAGAGAACAATCTTTGTAGTTAACCAGCCGTTCGTTAAGAATGAGAAGGCAAATGAAGGTGTTATGGCATTCAACTTCTTCAAGACGGTAGATGAGATTACAGAATCCCAGGCATTGGATACAGATCTTAAGACATGGGCAAATGCACAGGGATGGAAGCTGACGGATGAAGACCAGAGCGTGGACATCAGTGTAGACTATGATTTTGATCCGGAAGAAGTAACAGAAGGCGTGTATGAGATTACATTTTCCACTACGGGACGTGAGTTCAAGATCCATACAACGGATTATTCGGAGGAAGGACAGGAGGTCGGCCTGACATTCTTCCCGGAAGATATCCATGTTATGCCGAAGGTGGTATTCTAAGATGAAGAAATTTTCACAGTTAGCATTTCCGTACATTGTGTGGGCGGTACTGATGCTGGTGTTCCCGATGGTTCTGATCGCACTTTATTCAGTGACAGACCAGGGAAATACCATTTTGTCGTTCACATTTACACTGGAATATTATGCCAAATTTTTTACCGACCCGGATTTCTTATTAATCCTCTGGCGTTCCATTGTGATTGCGGTAAAGACAACAGTGATCTGCCTGTTGCTAGGCTATCCGATCGCATATTATATTGCGCGCAGTGAGCAGAAAAAGCAGAATGCGCTGATTCTTGTGATCACGATTCCGATGTGGATCAACATGCTGGTAAGAACATATGCATGGATCGGACTCTTAAGTGACGGTGGACTGATCCAGAGAATCTTACAACTGGTGGGATTGGAAAAGGGGTCTCTTCTTTATACAGAAGAGGCAGTGCTTTTGGGAATGGTATATAACTTTCTGCCATTTATGATCCTGCAGATCCAGACGTCACTTAGTAAGATGGACAATTCCTTGCTGGAAGCGAGTGCAGACCTTGGGGCAAGCCCGGCGCAGACATTTAAGCGTGTGACACTGCCGCTTTCCGTGCCGGGAATCATCAACGGGATTACGCTGGTATTTCTTCCGGCAGTCAGTTCTTTCTTCATACCGAAGCTGCTCGGCGGCGGTCAGTATTTCCTCATCGGAAATATGATCGAGAACCAGTTCATTACGGTTGGAGAGTGGAACTTCGGAAGTGCCATTTCCATGATCATGGCGGTCATTATGATGGTACTTATGATGGTTGTCCGTAAGATCGAGATTCGTAACCAGGGTGGAAAGGGGGTATAATCGTTATGAATAATAAGGGAAAACGTCCGATAGGGAAGATCCTTATGATACTGGCGGTTGTGTTCTTCTATCTTCCGATCCTGTACATGATCATATTCTCATTTAACGATGGAAAATCACTGACGAGTTTTACAGGATTTTCACTCCGCTGGTACAAACATATGCTGGATTCATCAGATATGATGGATGCACTGTCGACAACATTCAGTATTGCATTGCTTGCGACCTTTATTTCAACGGTAACAGGAACAATTGCAGCAATCGGTATCAGTAAATCAAAGAAGATTGTGCGTGACCTGATGGAGCAGATCAACAACCTTCCGATCATGAATCCGGAGATTGTAACAGCAATCGGATTTATGTTATTATTTATTACATTTCATGTGGAAAAAGGTTATGTAACGATGCTTCTGGCACATATTGCATTCTGTATTCCATATGTTATGTTATCGGTCATGCCAAAGATCAAATCGCTGGATCCGAACCTTGCCGATGCGGCAATGGATCTGGGGGCAACACCGTGGCAGGCACTGACGAAAGTTGTTGTGCCGCAGATCACGCCGGGAATCGTAGCCGGTGCATTGATCGCATTTACCATGTCAGTGGATGATTTTATTATCTCTTACTTCGTAACCGGACGTGGTGTGAAGAACTTAAGTATCATGGTGTATACGATGAGTAAACGTGTCAACCCTAGTATCAATGCAATCTCGACACTGGTGGTTGTGATCATCACGATCGTACTTGTGATTATCAATGCTGCACCGGCACTTTTTGCAAAACGTGCGAAGAGAAACAGCATCGGCAGACGAAATGTACTGGTACCGGCAGTTGCGGTTGTATGTGTACTGGCGATCGTAGCCGGAGTTGTGACATATAACAACAAGAAAGAACCGCTTCCATTCGAGGGACAGACGCTTCGTATCTATAACTGGGGCGAATATGTGGGCGAACACATCATTCAGGATTTCCAGAAAGAGACGGGTGCAACGGTACTTCTCGAAAACTTTGATTCGAACGAGCAGATGTATATTAAGGTTGCAAATGGAGAAGCTTATGACATTCTCGTGCCAAGCGACTACATGATCCAGAGACTCATTTCCGAAGACTATTTACAGAAGCTGGACCAGTCCAAACTGAACTGTCTGGATAAGTTAGATGATGCGGTCAAAGGTCTTCCGTACGATCCGAAGAATGAATATTCGGTTCCGTATTTCTGGGGAACCGTCGGAATCGTGTATGATAAGACAAAAGTCGATATCAAAGATCTGGAAAAAGAAGGCTATAACATTTTCCTGGATCAGAAATATAAAGGTGACATTTACCTGTACGATTCAGAGAGAGATTCCTTCATGATGGCATTGAAGGCACTTGGCTATTCGATGAATACGTCCGATGAAAGTCAGATTCAGGAGGCTTATAACTGGCTGATACAGTGTATACAGACCATGAAGCCGGAGATTGTTACCGATGAGATCATCGATAACATGGCACAGGGAAGAAAGGCGCTTGGTCTGATCTATTCCGGAGATGCGACATATGTAATTAATGAGAATGAGAACATGGGATACTATCTGCCGGAAGGAGGAACCAACCTGTGGTCCGATGCCATGGTTATTCCGAAGAATGCAAAGAATCCGGAGCTTGCTTATGCGTTCATCAATTACGCAAGTGACTATGACGGAGCGTATGACAATTCAAGCTATGTAGGTTATACATCGGCAAATAAGAAGGTTATGAAAGACCTGCATGGCAAGGGCGGAGAATTCGAAGGAATCGATGCTTATATGCCAAGAACGGATAATAAGAATGATGAAGTCTTTGAATATAATGAGGAGACGAAGAAAGAGATCAGTAATCTTTGGAGTAAGGTGAAGATTGCGGCTAGTAATACGAATTAAGATGGGCTGCGCATGGCTGACTGGGAGTCGGCGGTGCGCAGTTTTTTGTCTACTTGCGTTCGGAAGAAGCGGGCAGCGGCAGGTTCTCTGTATTATATAAAATATATGTAAATAAATATATAAGATATTGCAATTGTGTTTACTGATGTGTTAAACTATAGCAAAGCATATTTCAAAAGAAATCCAAGGTGAACATCACCGTCTATATTCTAATGCATTTCAGAAATCTATGCTTTTATACCAATCATCGATAGGGGAGCAGGAGAGGACTGAAAAAACATGCGAACTCCGGCGCAAAGGAGAATTGAATATGGCGAAGAGAAAGAACCAGAAGAAAAGTAACAAAAAGTATCAGGTGAATAATCGGAGGTTAAGAGCAAATCATCAATATAAAGATACGGTCTTCCGGATGTTGTACCGGGATAAAGAAAATCTGTTATCGTTATATAATGCGATGAATGACCGAAATTATATGAATCCGGAAGAATTGCAGATCGTAACCTTAGAGAATGCAATCTACATGGGGATGAAAAATGATCTGGCATTTATTATGGATATGAATTTATATCTGTATGAACATCAGTCAACGTATAATCCCAATATTCCGCTTAGAAATTTATTCTATATTGCAGATGAATATCAGCGGCTTGTTGTTCAAAAGTCATTATATTCGACTGCCATACAGAAGATACCGACACCAAGATTCATTGTGTTTTATAATGGAACGAAGAAGGTAGAAGATCGCAGTGAATTCCGACTATCATCAGCTTATGAGAATCCGACAGAAGACCCGGACTTAGAATTACGGGTTACGATGTTAAATGTGAATGAAGGACATAATAATGAATTGATGGAATATTGCCGGACGTTAAAGGAATATGCACAGTATGTGGCCAGAGTAAGAAAATATGCTGCTGAACCGGATATAGCATTGGAAGAAGCTGTAGAGCGGGCGGTTGAAGAGTGCATGAAAGAAGGCATTCTGAAAGAATTTTTGACGAGGAATAAGGCAGAGGTGATCAAGATGAGCATCTATGAGTATGATAAAGAATTTGAAGAGAAGAAGCTGCGGAAAGCGGAGTATGAAGCCGGGCGCCAGGAGGGGATAAAGATTGGTCAAGAATCTGGAATAGCGGCCGGGGAACGAAAAATTCTAAAAAAATTACTTAAAGAAATGTCAGTAGAAGAAATTGCGGATAAATTAGGAGAAAATGAAGAGACAATTCGGAATATGATAAAAGATGAATCGTAAAATAAAAGTATTGAAACTAGGAGGATTCCCACAAAACGGGAATCCTCTTTTAGTGTAATACATACTTCTGAATCATATCAAACGACGCCGGTCCGACATCCAGAACGGCTTTATGAAAACGCATCTGCGTAAAGTTATCTCCCCACTTATCCACTGCATCTTTCTTGAGTTCCAGAAATTCCAGATACCCAATATAGTACTTCAGATAATTGGCAGGATCGGCAATGATCAGATCATAAATATCCTCAATAGTCGCATCATCTGTTATCCCATAGGTGTGGAAAAAGGCCGCCGCATCGGCAAGCTTCCAGCCATTGTAATGAATTCCCATATCGGCAAGTGCATATAGTCCCAGAATAACAGAGGAATTGCGTTGAAATAATGTGGCCTGCTCTTTCGTCAATGTGGAAAAGTAGTAGCTCATCATCTCGCTGTAAGTAGCCCACCCTTCAGTATAGCCGCCGTAGTTCAGTACGCAGCGGATTGGATCGGGATGAAGGCTTGCGTAATAGACATTCTGGTATAAGTGTCCGGGGTAGCCTTCATGGGCGAGGGTGGTGAAGAGAGAAAGATTGTCGGTGATGTGCCCGTTGTTGATGTAGATTACATTTTCGGAGGTATTATCGATGGCCGGGATCATGTAGAAAGCCGGACTTAAGTATTCTTCCATGGATTTCTGGACGTATTTGATCTGTGTATGAATCTGTGGATATGGTGGAAAAGCCTTCGTAATCTTGCCGGATAATGTGGATAAAATCTTTTCCGGGTCAGATTCGGCGAGCAGTGTTCCCTGAGAACTGAAAATGTCCGAAGTTACGGAGGCCGAGCCAGAAGAGGAGCCGGAAGAAAAATCAACGGAACTATCCGGGACGGAATTCCGAGAAGAATTGCCGGTGTTATCGGAAGTGGAATATTGACCGGAGTTATCCGTCAGCACCCGTTGCATAACGGTGAGATCCGAAAGTATTTGTGCATTTGTAAGATTTTGCAGTTCTGCAATACTCTGGGAGGAGCCGGTTTCGCTTCTTACCAAATATTCGTAATAGCTTCGGCCATTCGGAAGATAGCACAATCCGTTGTTATTTTTACCGGAACCACGAAGTTCAGACAGCCCGGAAATGAGCTGTTCATAAGCGGGGAAAATATATTTTTTTATGTAAGCACTGTTCTGCCGGGTATATGCTTCCCGTTGCTCATCGGTAAGAATGCCATCTTTTGTGGAAGCAAGTTCATCCAGTCGATCCACAAAAGAAGAATAGAGATAATTACTCTCTTTTAAATTGACGAAATCCCGACATTCTTTGATGATGGAGTCGGCAGTGTAGGAGGCCATAAAAAGACCGGATTCAGATTTTGTATGTTCGAAGTTCAGGATAGAACGGAAATATTCCGAGGTCTTGGTAAGGAGCTTGAGGTAATTTTCAATATCAGAAATTTCATAAAAACGGTATTCCGATAAAATGACCGGAAGCTGTGACTGGGTTCCGGTGAGCGGCGCAAGCGGCTCATCGTAAAGAGTGTAGGGAGCCAGATCGTAAGCGGAAGTCAGATAGTCATCCAGCACATCATAAGTGAGACGGTTGTCTTTGGAAAGAGAAGTTCTGTTATAAGAGCGGAGCCTGGTCCGTTCCGCATCGACACTTGAGCGTACCAGCCCGGGATCGGTGGTACATTGTCCATAGGAAATGGGCGTATTTTTTATGCCGTATTTTCCGGGATCTTTTAATGTGTAGTGGAGAGTAATTGTATTTCCGCTGATTTCCTGGCGGAAAAGTTCAGAGGTATATTTGGAAAATGTCCGATCTGCGTCCTGGTGAAAGTGAAGGAACAGGACGGAAAGAATCAGAAATACGGTGGCAGATGGAAGGAGCAGGAACAGTGGCTTCTGCCGGAATTTTTTCAGAAATTTTTGCATAAAAATCCCCATATAAATCATTTGTATTATTTATATGGGGATTTCCTGCAAATATGTGTTTATTGTTTATAACCGGAAGCCAAAGTCATAAACTTTCGGTAACCTATGTGATTTATAATCCGGTAATCAACTCAACAATAAAGACGCCGAGACATGCGAACAAAGATACCTTCAGCAGACTTTTGCCTCGGTAAGCCAGAAATACTGCGATGATAAATCCGGCAAGTGCGGACCAGATATTCGCGGTGGCACTGAGGATTGCCGGGAAGGTCATGGCTGCGAGCGTCACATATGGAACATAGTATAAAAATGATTTGATATACGTGCTTTTGATCTCTTTTCGGATCAGTGTCAGCGGAAGCATGCGGATCAGGTAAGTGACAGCCGCCATTACAAATATATAAATGTAGATATTATGATTCATGGTGCGCCTCCTTTGCAATGTCAACAGAATCCGTGCTGCCGGTCAGTTCCCCGGCTTCTTCCAGTTCATCGTACTCGTCTTCTTTCACCGGGAAGAAATAAGCTGCGATTCCGGCAATGATCAGAGTAATGATGATAATACGGAATCCGGATGAAATATTCTTAAGTCCCGGTGTTTTGTCAAATAATAAGCTGGCTGCCATGGAAATGACAACAACACCTGCGAGTACACGGCTGTTACGGGCCGGCGGGATAATGATCGCCAGAAACATGCCGTAAAGAGCGACGCTTAATGCGCTGACGGCACGGGCCGGCAATATGTTTCCGGAAAGGATTCCAAGAAATGTACCGAACACCCATCCGAATACGGAGATAAATATAACACCGTAAGAATAAAACGGACTCAGCTTTCCTCCCTTACAGACTGTGACACCGAAGATCTCATCGGTCACACCGTAAGCAATGAGGAAGCGGTGAATCAGTGGCGCTTCCGGATCAATCTTCTGTGAAAGCGCACAGGACATCAGGCAGTATCGTAAGTTGATGATAAGCTGCGTAACAGCCATCTCTATATAAGAAGCGGTCGAAGCGATCAGCGACAGTCCCGCAAACTGTCCGGCACTGGTCACATTTGTAAGAGAGATCAGAACCGCATCAAAGATCGAAATTCCGACTTTTTTCGCCATGATACCAAATGTAAAGGAAACCGCTATGTATCCAAGACAGATCGGTATTCCGTCTTTGAAACCAGCGGTAAAATATTGTCTTCTGGTCATAATAAATTCCCCAATCTTATGTGTATTTTCTATCATTACATACCGAGAATATTATAAGCTTTCTGGAGGAGAGCGTCAATGATGTGAAAAGTGTAATGTGGCTATTAATATATAGGGAGGGAACAAAACCGTATACTATGAAAAAGAATAGTGACTTATAAATTCACTAATATCTTCCAAATCAAAAGTTGATCCGCTAACATGAATATACCAGATAACATATTAAAAAGTTACAAACAGGAGGTATATACAATGTTAAATGAGTCAGTCATCAAAGTCTTAAAAAATGGAATGTGGGATCTTGCAACATCTGCAGACGGAGAACCAAATGTAGTTCCGGTTGCATTCAAAGATGTCACAGAGGACGGAAAGCTCGTTGTCGGTGATGTTTTCCTTGAGACAACATTAAAGAACATCCAGGCGAATGGCGGAAAAATCGCAATTTCAGCATATGATGCACAGAGCCTTGAAGGATATCAAGTCAAAGGAACGGCAGAGTATGTGACAGAAGGGGAAGTCGTAGATACATTTAAGGCAATGGTAGAAAAGATGTTCAACGGTGCGGCGACCGCAAAAGGAGCACTTGTGATCACGGTTTCGAAAGTAATCGTTACTACGCCGGGCGCAGATAACAAGAAAGAAATCTAAAGGCACTGTTTACAGGCATATAAGTAACATACTAATAAATTTGATAGTAACTTCAAAAATGATCACCTTCAAGTTATAATTTATGGAAGATAGCTTGAAGGTGATTTTTGTATCGCCATACGTTCGGAAGGAGCTGCCAGTGGCAGGTCTTGTAGATCGCCATGCGTTCGACAGGAGTTGCCAGTGGCAAGTCCTGTAGATATAGAAATGTGGAAGAGGGGGTTATAGATGGGAAAATATAAGAAAAAATTAGAGGACGATATCCGGTGTCCGCTCGAATACGGCCTGGCTATATTCGGCGGGAAATGGAAGTCGCGTATCATATGCGTATTATCGGCGAAACAAAAGTTGCGATACAGTGAATTACGCCGGGAAATGCATAACATTACGGATGCAGTGCTGGCATCAATATTGAAAGATCTGATAGAAGATGGAATCATTGACAGAAAATCATATGACGAGATTCCGCCAAGAGTGGAGTATTCACTGACTGCAAAAGGTGCATCGGTTGTGCCTATTTTACAGAGCATCTGCCAGTGGTCAGACATATTTTACAAAGAAGAAGGAGAAAATGAGATGGTACAGTGTCAGAAATGCGACCATCATAGATAGGGGGAAATTATGCTTAAATATACAGAAGAAAAAAAGTTTACACAGGAACAGGTGCAGGAGTTGTTTTTATCCGTTAACTGGATTTCCGGTAACTATCCGGAACGGTTATATAAGGCTCTGATGAATTCCTCGACGGTGCTCACGGTGTGGGACGATGAAAAGCTCGTCGGACTTACGTGGGTATTGGATGATTCGGAGATGCTGGCGCAGATTCATTATGTGCTCGTTCATCCGGATTACCAGGGACAGGGAATTGCAGGAAAAATGATGGAATATGTGAAGGAGAAGTATAAAGATTTCTTTTATATTGATGTCATGCCGGAGGATAAGATGAATGTGCCGTTTTATGTGAAGCAGGGATTTAAAGTTATGGAAGATGGTGCGGCGCTTCAGATATGCAATTGTGTTAGACCTTGACATCCCGCCCGCATATATGCTACGATTTACATTACGAGTGGATATATGACAAACGCAGTGATGAAGAGAGTATGTAACAGGAAATCTTACAGAGAATCCCGTGAACTGCCGGTGAGAATACCGCAGTATGCTGCTGAGAGGGACAGGTGGAACGTTGCAGAAGATGGCTTACTGAGCGGTGTGGATGAGCATTGATAAAATAGATAAAGATGTAAGTTCACGCAGGGTCCCGCCCTTTACAGCGGAGAGGTGGAGTGGACAGCTTCACCCACAGAGACTGTCAGTTGCGAGACTGGTAGTGAATGGAAGTGGTAACACGGATTTTCGTCTTCCCTGGGATTTATGAATTGTAACAGAAGTTATGAGGAGTGAATGCAGGGAAGATTTTTTGATTGTATTGATTATATATGTAAGAAAATCTGTTGGCAGCCAAAGTCTGCAGGCAGCAGAGGATGTAGAGATTCAGATGCTGCAAAGTAAATATATCCGGTAAACATAGAAGGAGAGAGAAAAAGACATGTGTGAAAAATGTAATAAAGGAAAATATTATATTACAACAGCAATCGCTTATGCATCAGGCAAACCGCACATCGGTAACACATACGAGATCGTGCTGGCAGATGCCATCGCAAGATATAAAAGAAGTCAGGGATACGATGTATTCTTCCAGACAGGAACAGATGAACATGGACAGAAGATCGAGCTGAAAGCAGACGAAGCAGGTGTTACACCAAAGGAATTCGTTGACAATGCAGCAGGCGAGATCAAGAAGATCTGGGATCTGATGAACACTTCTTATGATAAATTTATCCGTACAACAGACGAAGATCATGAAGCACAGGTTAAGAAGATTTTCAAAAAACTGTACGATCAGGGAGACATTTACAAAGGAGCATACGAAGGAATGTACTGTACTCCATGTGAGTCTTTCTGGACAGAGTCTCAGTTAGTAGACGGCAAATGCCCGGACTGCGGACGTGAATGTAAACCTGCAAAGGAAGAAGCATATTTCTTCAAAATGAGCAAATATGCAGACAGACTGATCGACTACATCAATGAGCATCCGGAATTTATCCAGCCGGTTTCACGTAAGAATGAAATGATGAACAATTTCCTGCTTCCTGGACTTCAGGATCTGTGTGTATCCAGAACATCCTTCAAATGGGGAATCCCAGTAGATTTCGATCCAAAACACGTTGTATATGTATGGCTTGATGCGTTGACAAACTATATCACAGGAATCGGATATGACTGTGACGGCAACAGCACAGAACAGTTCAAGAAAAACTGGCCTGCAGATCTTCACCTGATCGGAAAAGATATCATCCGTTTCCATACGATTTACTGGCCAATCTTCCTGATGGCGCTGGATCTTCCACTTCCAAAACAGGTATTCGGACATCCATGGCTTCTGCAGGGCGACGGTAAGATGAGTAAATCCAAAGGAAATGTACTTTACGCTGATGAGCTGGTAGATTTCTTCGGAGTAGATGCAGTACGTTACTTTGTACTTCACGAGATGCCATTTGAAAATGATGGTGTGATCTCATGGGAGCTGATGGTAGAACGTATGAACTCTGACCTTGCAAATACACTTGGAAACCTGGTAAACAGAACGATTTCCATGACAAATAAATATTTCGGCGGTGTCGTAACAGACAAGGGTGTTGCCGAGACAGAAGAAGAAAAGACTGTCGATGCAGATCTTAAGGCTGTCACAGAAGATACTCCGAAGAGAGTGGATGCGAAGATGGATGAGCTGCGTGTCGCAGATGCAATCACAGAGATCTTTGTACTCTTCAAACGCTGCAACAAATACATCGACGAGACAATGCCATGGGCACTTGCAAAAGACGAAGCTAAGAAAGACCGTCTGGAGACAGTTCTCTATAACCTGATCGAGAGCATCAAAGCAGGAGCAAAACTTCTGGAATCCTTCATGCCAGAAACATCTGAGAAGATTCTTGCTCAGCTTGGAGACGGAAAAGTAACAGAGAAACCAGAGATCCTTTTCGCAAGACTGGACGTCAATGAAGTAATGAAGAAAGTAGAAGAACTTCATCCACATGTAGAAGAGAAGGAAGAAGCAAAAGAAGAAGCTGACGAAGAAGTGATCGACATCGAAGCAAAACCAGAGATCACATTCGACGACTTTGGAAAGATGCAGTTCCAGGTTGGTGAGATCATCGCCTGCGAAGAAGTGAAAAAATCTAAGAAGCTTCTCTGCTCACAGGTTAAGATCGGAAGCGAAGTAAAACAGATCGTATCCGGAATTAAGAAACATTACTCAGCAGAAGAGATGGTTGGTAAGAAGGTTATGGTTCTTGTGAACTTAAAACCTGCAAAACTCGCCGGAGTATTATCTGAAGGTATGTTACTGTGTGCGGAAGACGCAGAAGGCAACCTGGCACTTATGACACCGGAGAAAAATATGCCGGCCGGTGCAGAGATCTGCTAATGTAAGTATAGAAAGATACAAAGAAACTGGTTGCTAATAACTGGCTTTGTATATGAAAGAATGAAAATGAGGACGGAGGATTGTTGAAATCGCCGTCCTCGTTTGACATATGTCCTTATTATCTTTCAATATCCGACATCTATATACAGTATCTGCCATGCAAGTTATCCACATGATGTGGATAAGTATGTGGAAAACCTTGGGATAAGGGTGGGATAACCGTGAAATTCCTTGGGATAACATGTGGAAAAGATGGGATAAATATTGGAATACTGGGGACAGGACATTTTTGATTTGGGACGGAGGATTTAAGACATTATTTTTAGAAATCTTCCGTCCCCGGAGGGATATATGATATTTGATACACATGCACATTATGACGATGAGCAGTTTAATGAAGACAGAGTAGAATTACTGAACTCTATGGAAGAGCAGGGCGTTGGCACAATTGTAAATGTCAGTGCAACATACAATTCATGCAGAAAGGTTATCGCACTTGCAAAGGAATATCCATTTGTATATGCGGCAGTCGGGATTCATCCGGACGAGGTCGGAAGCCTGAATGAAGAGACCTTTGCACAGATGAAAGAGCTGTTTAAAGAGGATAAAGTGGTTGCGGTAGGCGAGATCGGACTGGATTATTACTGGGACAATGAGCCGAGAGAAGTGCAAAAAAAATGGTTCATACAGCAGCTGGAACTGGCAAGGGAACTGGATCTTCCGGTTCTGATCCACAGCCGGGAGGCAGCTGCAGATACCATGGAGATTATGAAGGAGCATGCAAAAGGATTAAGCGGCGTGATCCATTGTTATTCTTATTCGAAAGAAATGGCACAGGAATATATCAAGATGGGATTCTACATCGGCGTTGGCGGTGTGGTAACGTTCAAGAATGCGAAGAAGCTGAAAGAAGTAGTGGAAAATATTCCGCTGACATCAATCGTACTTGAGACGGACTGCCCGTATATGGCACCGGAACCGAATCGTGGAAAACGCAATAATTCTGCCTATATCCGTTATGTGGCAGAGAAGATTGCGGAATTAAAGGGTGTCACATATGAAGAAGTCGTCGAACAGACGGAAAAAAATGCAAGAGAGATGTACCGTTTGTAGCTGACAGAATAATTTATAGAGTTTGCTAGTGTCAGTTGCTTACGAATGTATGATGACAAAAAACAGAGGAGCTATCGAAAAAATAACGATAGCTCCTCTGTTTATTAATAAGAAAACCTCTATGTATAAAATTTTGTATAAGAAAACTATATAAAAGTAGAAGTTGACAAAATACGCTAAAAATAAACAAAATTATCATAGTATGCTATGAAATGTGAAATCAACAAATTGATGATCTGGGCAATCTAGTTATAAAACTCAATGTTCCGTCATACAACGGATGAATTCCTGACATATAGAGGAATTCATCCGTTTTTTCATGCCGGCAATTACGACAGGAAGCTTTACCGGAGGCGTAAGCGGCAGTGTCTTTACATGCTCATGATGAAAGAGCTTGAAATTACTGTATGGAAGGAGGCTTATGCCCTCCCCGATAGCAACGGCGCTGATGATCGATTCGACACGTCCGGTCCTCAGAATCTGTGGACGGATCTGTACATTTGCGAACAGATCCTGACAGATTTGATAGACGGAGGTGTAGCGGTTCATCAGGATAAATGACTCGTCTGCAAGATCGGAAAGTGATACAGATCCGGTAAGCGGATGTTTGACGGGAAGGACGGTGACCAGTTCATCGTCTGCAAGATAGACGGAAGAAATGTCGCTCTGATCGGCTATCATCTGTTCCCGGCAGATAATAAGGTCATACTGGCTGGATAGCAGTCCTTTTTTTAAGTCATTTTCTTCGACTTCATCGAGAATGAGATGAATGTCCGGATGGGATTCGGTGAATTGACGGAAATGTACAGTCAGTCCGTACTGCGTCAGGATCGGCAGCGTTCCGACATGGAGTTCATTTTTATTTCCTGTGAGAATCTGGTACTTTTTCATGTGTCCGGTCATGCTCTCGTACTGCCGGCGAAGGACCAGGGCGTCCTGGTAAAAGGTCTCTCCGGCGGGGGTAAGGGAAGCCTTCCGGCGGGATCGGTCAAGCAGGGCGACGCCAAGTTCTTTCTCTAGTTTTATGATCTGTTTTGAAAGTGCAGACTGCGAGATATTTAGTTCTTCTGCAGCGTCAAAATAAGTATTCTGTTCTACAATGGCAATAAAATACTGAATCTGATCAAAGGTCATATCTGAGGTCTCCTTAAGTTAGGTAAAAATATAAAACAATTCATTCCGTTTTGGAATCAATTATAGCATAAGTGGAATTGATTTTCTATTGAGAGATTATTAGAATGGGAGAAAAGAGGATAAGTAAATCCGCAGATTTGAAATGATAATATGAAATAGGAGGAATATTTTATGGCAACAAAAGTCACAGATCTAAGAAGTGCATTAAGAATGTTAGAAGATATGCCGGGACAGCTGATTGAAACAGATGTAGAAGTTGAGCCGATGGCAGAGCTTTCCGGTGTATACCGTCATGTTGGGGCGGGCGGAACCGTTATGCGTCCGACCAAAGAAGGACCGGCAATGATATTTAACAATGTAAAAGGACATCCGGGAGCAAGAGTCGCGATCGGCGTGCTTGCGAGCAGAACAAGAGTCGGGGCATTGCTGGAATGTGATCCGAAAGATCTCGGGAAGAAATTATATCACAGCGTGGATAACCCGATTCCACCGGTGCTGACAGAAGAAGCAGCATCTTGTCAGGAAGTTGTACACAAAGCGACAGATCCGGATTTTGACTTATACAAATTAGTACCGGCACCGACGAATACGCCGGTAGATGCGGGTCCGTACATTACGCTTGGAATGTGCTACGCATCGCATCCGGATACCGGAGTAAGTGATGTGACGATCCACAGACTCTGCATCCAGGGGAAAGATGAATTATCGATCTTCTTTACACCGGGTGCACGTCACATCGGAGCAATGGCAGAAAGAGCAGAAGAGCTTGGACAGCGTCTGCCAATCTCGATCAGTATCGGAGTAGATCCTGCAATTGAGATCGGCTCTTGCTTTGAGCCGCCGACAACACCGATGGGATATGATGAACTTGCAGTTGCAGGTGCCCTCAGGGGTGAACCGGTCAGACTTTGCAAATGCCTGACGGTAAATGAACGTGCGATCGCCAATGCGGAGTATGTGATCGAAGGGGAAGTTGTTCCGAATGTAAGAGTACAGGAAGATCAGAACAGCCATACCGGATATGCAATGCCGGAATTCCCGGGATACACAGGACCGGCAAGTGACCAGTGCTGGATGATCAAAGTAACAGCTGTAACACACAGAAAGAACCCGATCATGCAGACTTGTATCGGACCGAGTGAGGAACATGTATCTATGGCCGGGATCCCGACGGAAGCAAGCATTTACGGAATGGTGGAAAAGGCAATGCCTGGAAGACTTCAGAACGTATATTGCGCTTCACCGGGCGGCGGAAAATATATGGCCGTTCTGCAGTTTAAGAAGCTTACAGCCAGTGATGAAGGAAGACAGAGACAGGCAGCACTTCTGGCATTCTCTGCATTCAGTGAGCTAAAACATGTATTCCTGGTTGATGAAGATGTAGACTGCTTCGATATGAACGATGTACTGTGGGCGATGAATACAAGATTCCAGGGAGATGCGGATATCATTACAATTCCGGGAGTCAGATGCCATCCACTGGATCCGTCCAACGATCCGAGCTGCTCCGGCAGTATCCGCGATCACGGAATCGCATGCAAGACCATCTTCGACTGTACGGTTCCGTATGATCAGAAAGACAGATTCAAGCGTGCACAGTTCATGGATGTAGATCCGGAGCATTGGGTGAAATAAGATGTGCAGGGAGAATAGAGAAGATAAAAAATGTCTTCTGACGAAAAGCAGAAAAGACAAAAAGGACAGAAAACGCATAGTTGTGGCGGCAACCGGTGCGAGCGGTCTTCCAATCCTGAAAATGTGTCTGCAGATCATCCGGGAGGATTCAGACTATGAATCCATCCTGATTTTAAGTGACAGTGCAAAGATTACGTTACGGCAGGAAACAAAAGACACAGTAGAAGAAATCGAAGCACTTGCAGACCAGGTATGTGATGCAAAAGATATCGGAGCCGGACCGGCAAGCGGATCCTTCCGCACGGAAGGGATGTTGATCGTACCTTGCAGCATGAAGACTGTAGCAGGTATCCACAGCGGCTATGCAGATAATCTGATCTTGCGTGCGGCAGATGTGACGATCAAGGAACAGCGGACACTGGTTCTCGCTGCAAGAGAGACTCCGCTTAGTGCGATACATCTCCGTAACCTTTCCGAACTTGCGATGATTCCGGGAGTCCGGATCATTCCGCCGATGATGACATTTTACCATCAGCCGGAGAATATCGAAGAGATGACGTATCATATCGCGGCAAAGCTGGTGGAGCCGTTCGGGGTAGAGGCGAGAGAATACCGCCGATGGACCGGACTTGTGTAGAGAAGGGAGTGTCACAGTATGGAGACCGATAACTTCTGGGAAATAAAGAAAAAGCTGACATTTACTGAGATCTGTGTGGAAGTTCGCAGACTCGGCGATGATTACCACATATTAGTAAGCGGTGGGGAACGCCCACATATAGGCTGTACCGTCCTTGCGCTTCCAAGACCGTCTCTTGACGGTAGCGGCAAGATGAGCAGCACGGCATCGGTACTGAACGTGATGGGACATAAGGACGAGGAAGTATGCCGTTATCTTGCTGAGAAAGTATCGGCAGGAAAGAAAACGACCGTGGTGTGCACCGGAGGTATTCACATGGATGGAATCACGAAAGAACAGATAGTGGAGATTGTGGAAACCATGCGGATAATTGCAGTGGAGATCGTGGAGAAGTATGTTTAACAGTTACGAAATTGTAGAATACACACACAGCCTTCCATTCCAGATCCGAAACTTCACAGGCAGGACCATACAGGACGACCGGGGCGATATCAAAGACGTTCTGGAACACTGGCATCAGGAAATAGAGATTGTATATACATTTGAAGGACATGCATTACATTACATCGATGGAAAAGTTCACCGGGCGGCACCGGGGAAATTATTCGTTACCAATTCAGAGAGTATTCATAAAGTAATATCCGATGAAGGAACACTCGGAATGCCGGAAGTAATTGCAGTAGTACTTCTGGTAAATGAAAAAGGTACCGATCTGTCAGGATTAGACTGGATGACGATTGAAAATGATACCGTAACAAAAGTGGATTTTGACAAATACATCAGATTCCGAACACGTATGAAAGCAACACCGGCATTTGATAACGTATCTATGGGAACGCCGGAAAATGAGCTGTTCGGAACACCGGATACAAAATACCGTCACTTCACTGCCTTCAGTAAAGAACATAGTGCAGTGAATGGAGAACTTGCTGACGGGCAGCAGATCAAGATGATGAATCCGATGAATTACATCGCAGATGACGAAGCGGTAAAAGCAGAACATTTCCGCATCCGTCACGGAGCGGTCGACAGAGATACATCACTGGCGATCTCAGCAATGCTGACGGCCAGCCTTGAAAATCATGGAGTAGACGTAGAACTGCAGTATCCATGGGGCATGCCGCATGCCGGAGACTATGACCTGGAAGAGTTATTCGCATGGATCGATAAGATTTGTGGATAGTGTGAATATGAAAACAGGAAGGACGTATGAAAAAACGAAAGTTTTTTCATACGTCCTTTTGTCATACCGTAGTATGCAAGAGATTAATCAGGTTCCAACTTATTAGTATTCCGCCAGCTTCTTGGCGAAGTCCCATAGACATTCTTAAATGCTCTGGAAAAATGTAACTGATTTGGATATCCGACGGCATTTCCAATATCTGCAATGGATAAAGAGGTTAGTTTCAAAAGTTCTGCAGCCTTCGTCATGCGGTAACTGATCAGGAATTCCTGAGGAGATTTTCCGATAGAGTCGTGAAAAATCTTTCCGAAATAACTCCGGTTCAGACCACAGAAAGAAGCAATGTCTTCAATGGTAATATTGTTCTGAAAATTTTGCTCAATATAAGATAATGCTTCTTTGATATAAAAATCTCTGATCTTCCCGCTCTGGTTCATGCGCACGGTAGCAGCAGAACGCATGAAATAATCCAAAAAGAGATACAAATGTCCGATTATATGGAACAGTGATTCGGAGGAGGAACCGGAATGTCTGGCAATATATAACATTTCGTTCATCATTTCATTGCGAAGATCTTTCGACCCCGCATGATAGACCGGATGATCCGGACTGAGTCCGGCAGTAGAAACAATCTCTTTGGCACGGAGTCCGTCAAATTCAATCCAGGTATATTCCCATGGGAGATCCTGATCTGCGATGTAAGTATTGATCTGATTAGGGAATAGCATAAAGCCCTGTCCGCTTTTCACCTGATATTTTATTGTATTACCGGAAGAATCGTCGGCCATTAAAGTTCCGGTTCCGGATATCACATAGTGAAAGATATAATGGTTTCTGGCGGCAGGTCCAAAAGAATGGGAAGGTTCACATTGTTCCCAGCCATACTGATAAAGTCCGATATCAACAAAATTTTCATTTGGGAAAACGGAAAATAAAAGATTACTCATAGGAATCCTCCTTTTTAAAACAGTATATACCAAAATGCTAGATGACTTCAATATATAACGGGAAAAATCGCATTTTGCAATAAAACATATAATATAATGATATTTATAGACGCATAAGGGTATGTTACAATTCAATTGTAAATAAGAAATAAAAAAAACTGACGATGAAAACAAGAAAATATCCCGGGAAAGGTTCAAAATCAGGAAGGAACGGAGCAAAAGGAGTTTGAAAACATGCATAGGAAGTACAGGAAACTGGTAAGTGCCGGATTGGTCCTTACGATGGCTGGGGCTATGACACTGCAGGGATGCGGACAGAAGGAAAAGACAGGAAAAACGGAAATAGAACTTGTGCAGTATAAGCCGGAAGCAGTAAAAACATTTGAGAAAATAGAAGAAGAATTTAACCGTACACATGATGATATTCATCTTACAATTGAATCTCCGAATGATGCAATGACTGTTTTGAAGACGAGATTTATCCGGGAGGATAATCCGGATATTATTGGAATCGGAGGAGACGTGAACTATTCAAACTTTATCGATTCTGATATGTTGATGGATATTTCCGACTATAAAGGTCTGGAAAATATTAAAGAGGCATACAAAGAAATTGATAAAAATCTGGAATTTGTTCCGGAAAAAGGAACTTATGCGGTACCATACGTTGCAAATGCAGCAGGAATTCTTTACAACAAGGAAATGTTCGAAGAACATGGATGGGAAATACCAACTACATGGGATGAGCTTATGAGCCTGTGTCAGGAGATACAGAATGCAGGAATCCAGCCATTTTATTTTGGATTTAAAGATACATGGACTTGTCTTGCACCGTGGAATGCGGTTGCAGTAGATCTTGCACCCGCAGATGTGTGTGCACAGGTGAACCGCGGAAAGACAACATTTTCGAAAGAATATAAAGAAGTGGCAGAACGTATGCTGGAGTTGCTTCCATATGGACCGGATGACCCGTTTGCATATGATTACAACGGGGCATGTACGGCGTTTGCAAAAGGTGAATCCGCAATGTATACGATCGGAAGTTATGCAATTCCACAGATCCAGACGGTGAATCCGGATATGGAGATTGATTCATTTGTAATGCCGGCAAGCAATAACAAGGAAGAAAATAAGTTGAATTCGGGAATAGATCTTCAGTTCTGCGTAATGCAAGACTGCAAAAATAAAGAGGCAGCATATGAAGTGTTAGATTTTCTCCTGGAAGATGAGAATGTACAGGCATATCTGGATGCGCAGAAGGCGGTTCCTTGTAAAGAGGGAGATTTTGAATTGGCATCAACCCTTGAAGGAATGAAAGAATATATAAAAGAAGGAAAAATGTCTGACTACCAGGATCATTATTATCCATCGGAAATGGCGGTAGACGCACAGATCCAGACATTCCTGATGAAAAAAGACAGCAAGGCATTTCTTAAGAAATTTGATACAGACTGGGTAAGATATAATCGTGATATTATCCGTAAAGTGGAAGATTACGAAAAATCGCATAATGACTAAGACAGATAAGTTACTGGTAATACGGAAGTTCAAGGAGTTAGTACGATGAAAAAGAATAAATTAAATGATAGAAAGCGGACATTTCTTCTGATCACGATTCCGATTGTTGCATTATTTTTCTGCTTCAATACGCTGCCGCTGATCAAAGGTGTCATCTACAGTTTTACCAATTTTAAAGGATACGGAAATTACGACTGGGTAGGGCTTCGTAATTATAAAGATCTGTTTACCGATTCCAGAGTCGGAGGCTCATATATCTTTACATTTAAGCTGGCAATTGCGGCGACAATTTTGACAAATGTATTGAGTCTTTTGCTGGCACTCGGACTAAATAGTAAGATCAAGTTCAAAAGCGCACTCAGAGGTGCATATTTTATCCCGAATGTACTGGGAGCACTGGTGGTAGGATATATTTTCAACTATTTCTTTACGTATATCCTCCCTGTATTTGGAAAAATGATCGGAAGTAAGACATTTAGTTCCAGTATGCTTTCGAATACAAATCTTGCGTGGATCGCGATTGTGATCGTGTGTGCATGGCAGTCGATAGCAATGAACACAATCATTTATATTTCGGGACTTCAGACGGTTCCGGAGGATGTATATGAAGCGGGTGCCATTGATGGCGCCACAGGATGGAAGAAGTTCAGGAACCTGACATTTCCACTGATCATTCCATTTTTTTCTATTAATATGGTTCTGAGTGTGAAAAACTTCCTGATGGTATTTGATCAGATCATGGCATTGACAAAAGGAGGTCCTGCCCAGAGTACAGAATCCATCTCATATCTGATCTATAATAACGGAATGAGTGGCGGACAGTTTGGATTCCAAAGTGCAAATGCAGTTATTTTCTTTATTGTGATTGTAGTGATTTCGGTAATGCAGTTGACTATCACCGGTAAGAAGGAGGAACAGTTGTAATGAAAAAAGTTGGGAAAGAAAGAATAAACTGGCCTGTAACGATTCTTTTGATCGCAGGGCTGATCACTGTAATATTTCCATTATATATGACTGTTGTCATTGCGCTGAAGAAACCTTCCGAAATGACGAATGATATCGCAGGAATCTTATCGCTTCCAAAGCATTTCAGTCTGAGTAATTTTACAGAGGCGATGAAAGTGACAGATTTCTGGAACTCATTGGGAAACAGTCTGCTGATCACAGTTGTGACGGTAGTGCTTGCAATGCTGATCCATTCACTGCTTGGATATGCAATTGCAAGAAATAAGGCACATAGTAAATTTTATAAGTTTATTTATTTTTATGTTGTCAGTGGTATGTTCGTACCTTTTGCAATCCTGATGATGCCGGTCGTAAAACAGACAGCGCAGATGGGACTTGCGAACAGAGCTGGAGTGATCATCTTATATCTGGTATTTTATATGCCGATGAATGTGCTGCTGTATTCCGGATATCTGACAAACATTCCCGGAGCGCTGGAAGAGGCAGCATGCGTGGATGGAGCAAGTACATGGACAACTTATTGGAAAATTATCTTTCCAATTATGAAACCAATGCATGCGACAGTAGCGGTTCTGACAGCACTCGGAACATGGAATGATGTAATGACACCGTTGGTTATCATGTCAGGAACCGGAAAGAATACATTGCCGCTTGCACAGCTTAATTTCCAGACACAGTTTGGAACGAACTACAATCTGGCATTTGCTTCGTACCTGCTGGCACTTCTGCCAATCCTGATCTTTTATCTGATCTGTCAGAAACATATTCTGAATGGCGTGGTGAATGGAGCCGTAAAATAATCGGAATGCAAATAGAACTTGAGACATAAAAAGGAAACAAAGAAATGGGAATTGTTTACTGTGAAGCAGACAGGACATTTACAATACAGACAAAAAATACAACATATCAGATGCAGGTAGACCGTTTTGGATTCCTTCTTCATCTGTATTATGGAAAGAAGACAGATGGAAGCTGTATGGATTATCTTCTGACATATTATGACAGAGGATTTTCAGGCAATCCGTATGATGCCGGAAGTGACAGAACCTATTCGATGGATGCACTCCCTCAGGAGTATCCGTGTTACGGAACCGGGGATTACAGAAGTGTGGCTCTGATAATTGAAAATGCAGACGGAAGTACAGCGTGTGATTTTCGATACCGTTCACATCAGATTTCTAATGGGAAATATAAGATTCCGGGACTTCCGGCAGTCTATGCGGAAGAGACAGAAAGTCAGACACTTGAGATTACAATGGAAGATGTGGTTACAGGAGTAGAAGTAACACTTCTGTATGGTGTACTTCCGGACTATGATGTGATCACCAGAAGTGCAAAGATTGCTTATCATGGTGATGGAAAGATTTTTATCCAGAAAGCACAGTCTGCGTGTCTTGATTTTCTTTATGGTAAATATGATCTTCTGACATTTTACGGAAGACATGCGATGGAAAGAAGGATGCAGAGAGAACCAGTTACGCATGGAAGCCATGTGATCGGAAGTGTAAGAGGAACTTCAAGCCATCAGTATAATCCGATGATGATCCTTGCAGATGAACATACAACAGACAGCTGCGGAAACTGCTATGCAATGTCATTTGTGTATAGTGGGAATTTTAAGGGAGAGGCATTGAAAGACCAGTTCGGTCAGATACGTGCACTTCTTGGCCTGCAGGATGAGATGTTTTCTTATCCGCTTGAAACAGGATCGGTGTTTTATACACCGGAAGTGCTTCTGTCATTCTCGGGAAGTGGAATGAACCAGCTTTCGCAGAATCTGCACCGCTGTATCAGACAGCATATCTGCAGAGGAAAGTATAAAGAAAGTATCCGTCCGATCCTGGTGAACAGCTGGGAAGCAGCGTACTTTGATTTTGACGGCGATACCTTATATGAACTGGCAAAAGAAGCAAAGAATGTAGGCATTGATATGCTGGTGCTGGATGACGGATGGTTTGGAAAACGTGATGATGATAACAGCGGTCTTGGTGACTGGTTTGTTAATGAGAAGAAGCTTGGCGGAACACTGGGAAGTCTGATACAGAAGATCAATGATCTTGGGGTAAAATTCGGAATCTGGATAGAGCCGGAGATGATCTCAGAAGACAGTGATCTGTACAGAGAACATCCGGACTGGGCACTTACAATCCCGGAAAGAAATCCGGTTCATGCAAGAAACCAACTGGTGTTGGATTTCTCCAGAAAGGAAGTTGTAGACCATATATTTGATCAGATCTGCAAAGTATTGGACCAGGGAAATATTGAGTATGTGAAATGGGATATGAACCGTAGTCTGATGGATGTATTTTCGAGGGGAACGAAAGATCAGGGCAGGGTTATGTATGATTATGTTATTGGTCTGTATGACTTTCTGGAAAGAATCGTAACCAGATATCCAGATCTGCTGATCGAAGGATGCAGTGGCGGCGGCGGAAGATTTGACGCCGGAATGATGTATTATACGCCACAGATCTGGTGCAGTGATAATACAGATGCATTGGACAGATTACAGATCCAGTATGGTACATCGTTTGGCTATCCGATATCCGCTGTAGGTTCACATGTATCGGCAGTACCGAATCATCAGACAGGAAGAATTACATCTCTGCATACCAGAGGAGTAGTGGCAATGGCTGGAACATTTGGATATGAACTGAATCTCGGAAAACTTTCTGAAGAAGAAAAAGAAGAGATCCGGTCACAGGTAGAAGAATACCGGAAGTTCGCACCGCTGATCCAGACGGGACTTTATTATCGTTTGTCTGATCCGTCGAAGGAAGAATATGCAGCATGGGCATTCGTATCAGAAGATCAGAAAGAAGTACTGCTGAATGTAGTGATGCAGGAGATTCATGGAAATATGACTGTGAATTATGTAAACTTTCAGGGATTGAAATGCAGTGCGGTTTATCGTGATACGGAAACAGGAAAGACTTATAATGGCGCAGCACTTATGGAAGCAGGAATCCCGATGCCTGTAGAGATGGGAGAATTCAAGGCGTACCAGATGCATCTGGTGGGAGAAGAATAGAATACAAGAACCTGTAAATGCAGGAGAAGCTGCTGACAAGCAGTTTCTTCTGTATTTTTTACAGGAAAATAATACATAGGAAGATTCTTTAGAGGAAGGAACAAAAGAAAATGGAAAAAAGAGAAAAGAAAAATGACAGTATCTTTCAACATAGATTAGAGAGACATCATGATGAACTCAGATGGCTTTACATGGAACTTTATCAGAATGGTGATATGTTTGCAGAATTGTGTTCGCAGATGTATGAGTATTACAACTGCCGCAGTAAAAAATTAAAAGAACGAGATCTAAAAAGGGAGAAAGGACCAGATTGGTATCACGGAAAAGATATGCTTGGCATGATGCTTTATACAGATAATTTCGCAGGGAATATGAAAGGTGTAAAAGAAAAAATTCCGTATCTGAAAGAATGTAACATCAACTGCCTGCATCTGATGCCGTTCCTGGATACACCAAAAGGCAGATCAGATGGAGGTTATGCGGTGGCGGATTTTCGTAAGGTACGTCCGGATCTGGGGACGATGAAGGATCTTGCAGAGTTGACAGAAAAGTGTCATGAAGAAGACATCAATGTATGTATGGACTTTGTCATGAATCATACTTCGGAAGATCATGAGTGGGCGAGGCGCGCCAGAGCCGGCGAAGGGGAATATATGAGCCGGTATTTCTTTTATGATAATGAAGAGATACCGGAGAAATACGAAAAGACGGTGCCGCAGGTGTTTCCGACAACAGCACCGGGGAATTTTACTTATCTTCCGGAAACCGGTCATTATGTGATGACAACATTTTATCCGTATCAGTGGGATCTGAATTATCGTAATCCGAGAGTATTTAATGAGATGATATATAACTTTCTGTATCTGACAAATCAGGGGATAGATATTGTACGAATCGATGCGGTGCCGTATATCTGGAAAGAACTTGGAACTACATGTAGAAATCTGAAACAGGTGCATACAATTGTCCGTATGATGCGCATGATAGCAGAAATTGTATGCCCGGGTGTTTTGCTTCTGGGAGAGGTTGTAATGGAACCCGAAAAAGTTGTGCCGTATTTTGGAACGGTTGAAAAGCCGGAATGTCATATGCTTTATAATGTGACGACTATGGCAACGACCTGGAACAGTATAGCAACAGGTGATATCCGGCTGCTGAAAAAACAGATGGATATTGTGAACCAGCTGCCAAAGCAATATGTATTCTTAAATTATCTGCGCTGCCATGACGATATCGGATGGGGACTGGATTATGAGACGATGAGGCCATGGGGAATAAAAGAAATTCTGCATAAACGTTATCTGAATGATTATTTCACAGGAAAAATCCAGGGCAGTGTAAGTCGTGGAGAATTGTATAATGATGATCCGGTAACGCAGGATGCACGTTTCTGTGGGACAACTGCATCGATGTGTGGAATTGAAAAAGCTGGATTTGAACACGATGAAGAAGCAATGAACGCAGCAGTCAGAGAAGATATCATGCTGCATGCATATATGCTGACCCAGTCAGGGATCCCAATGTTATACAGCGGTGACGAACTGGGACAGGTGAACGACTATAGTTATAAGAATGATCCGGAAAAATGTACTGATTCAAGATACATCCACCGGGGAAAGTTACCGTGGGAACTCGCTGAGGATAAGGAAGATGTCACAACGGTTCAGGGAAACATATTCCAGACGCTTGACCGGCTGGAAAAGATCCGCAGACAGGAGATAACATTTGATAAAGATGCAAATGTGTATACATATGATGTACATGACGACAGTATCCTGTGTGTACTGCGGGAATATAAGGGAAAAAGATTCTTTGGAATATTCAACTTCAGCAATCAGGAGAAGACAGCGTGGATGCAGGAAAAAGGAATGTACCGTAATCTGTTGACGGGTGAAAAGGCAGAATTGAAAGATATAAGCTTAAGCGGCTATGAGTTCCGTTGGTATGGAAACTAAAATTGCGTGTGTTTTCAGTTGTATATTTATATATATTTCATTTTTTATTGCTATTAATCCCCGTAAAATTATTGTATAATGAGGAATAATCGCTACAGTTTACAGACCAGAGTGTGTCTGAAAAGATCTTAATTGTAGTGGGAAGTTAGGAAATAAGATTATACGTGGGAGGAATCATGAAAGAACCAACGTTAGGGAATCCGCAGAATACAATAAAGGTTCTGCAGAAATATAATTTTTCATTTCAGAAAAAGTTCGGTCAGAATTTCCTGATCGATACGCATGTATTGGATAAGATCATACAGTCGGCAAATATCACGAAGGATGACATGGTACTGGAAATCGGACCTGGAATCGGTACGATGACGCAGTATCTGGCGCAGGCAGCGGGAAAGGTGATCGCAGTGGAGATCGATAAGAACCTGATCCCGATCCTGGAGGATACATTGAGCGGATATGACAATGTCCGTGTTATCAATGAAGATGTATTGAAGCTGGATCTGAAAAAGCTTGCAGACGAAGAGAACAACGGAAAGCCGGTCAAAGTAGTGGCGAACCTGCCATACTATATCACAACGCCGATCATTATGGGACTTTTTGAAAATGAAGTTCCGGTGGAGAGTATTACGGTTATGGTGCAGAAAGAAGTTGCGGACCGTATGCAGACCGGGCCGGGTAATAAGGACTATGGCGCACTGTCATTAGCAGTACAGTATTATGCCGACCCGTATATTGTGGCAAATGTTCCGCCGAATTGTTTCATGCCGAGACCGAAGGTAGGATCAGCGGTTATACGCTTGACCTGTCATCAGGAGAAACCGGTACAGGTGCAGGATGAGAAGCTGATGTTCAACATCATCCGTGCATCTTTCAACCAGAGAAGGAAGACACTGGCGAACGGTCTGAAGAATGCGGCGACATTAGATTTTACAAAAGAAGAAGTGGAAGCAGCGATTGATGCACTTGGAAAGGGTGCAAGTGTGAGAGGTGAGACACTGACACTGGAAGAATTCGCAAGATTGAGTGATTTATTATCTCCATATAAGAAAGGATGATGACGATGGACAGAAAAGAAGGGCAGACACTATTTGAGGTAACACCGGAAATCAGCCATTTTGCAGAACTTTGCGAGAAGAATAATGCGATAGACAAAGAGCTGTATACGAAGTACGAAGTCAAACGGGGACTCCGTGACCTGAACGGAAAAGGTGTCCTTGCGGGACTTACGAACATTTCCGATGTATGTGCGAAGAAGATCGTGAACGGAGAGGAAGTGCCATGTGCAGGAAATCTTTACTATCGCGGCTACAATATCAAAGATCTGGTGCAGGGGTTTCTGAAAGATAAGCACTATGGATTTGAGGAAATCGCCTATCTGCTGTTATTCGGTGAACTTCCGGATAAGACGCAGCTGCAGACATTTCATGAGACACTGGTGGAAAGACGGACATTGCCGCCGACATTTGTCCGTGATGTGATCATGAAAGCGCCAAGCCGTGACATGATGAACAGCCTGTCGAGATCGATCTTAAGCCTGTACACGTATGATCCTCATGCAGACGATACGTCGATTCCAAATGTACTGCGTCAGTGCCTGAATCTGATCAGTCAGTTCCCGATGCTGATGGTCTATGGTTATCATGCATATAATTACCGTATGGGAGAAGATCTCTTCATCTATGCACCGTCACCGGAATTATCAACAGCAGAGAATATACTGATGATGCTGCGTGAGAATAAGAAATATACGAAATTAGAGGCAAAGATCCTGGATATGGCACTTGTCCTTCATATGGATCACGGCGGCGGTAACAATTCTACATTTACAACGCATGTGGTAACATCATCCGGAACGGATACGTATTCGACGATCGTGGCTGCTATGGCATCCTTAAAAGGACCAAAGCACGGGGGAGCAAATGTCAAAGTAACCCAGATGTTTGACGATATGATGGAAAAAGTCAGTGACTGGGAAGATGATGATGAGGTACGCCGGTATCTGACCGATTTATTGGATAAGAAGGCATTTGACCGGAAAGGACTGATCTACGGAATGGGGCATGCAATCTATTCTGTATCTGACCCGAGAGCCGATATTTTTAAGAAGTTCGTTAAGCAGCTTGCAAGAGAAAAGGGCTGTGAGAAGGAATATGCACTGTATGAAAAGGTAGAGCACATGGCACCGGAGGTCATCGCAGAAAAGCGTAAGATATACAAAGGTGTAAATGCGAATGTCGATTTCTACAGCGGACTTGTATATAGTATGTTGGATCTTCCACCGTCACTTTATACACCGATCTTTGCGGCAGCGCGTATCGTCGGATGGAGTGCACACCGTCTGGAAGAGCTTAAGAATGTAGATAAGATCATTCGTCCGGCGTACAAACCGTTGGCCGAATACAAAGAGTATGTCAGAATGGATGAAAGATGATGAAGCATGAATTTTATTATACATCCAGAGATTCCGTGACAAAGATCCATGCGATCGAATGGCTTCCGGATAGAGATATAAAAGGTGTCTTACAGATATGTCATGGAATGGTGGAGTATATTGACCGTTATGATGAATTTGCCGAATTTATGTCGGAGCACGGATATTATGTAGTCGGACATGATCATCTGGGACATGGGAAATCCATACAGACAGAAGCTGATCTGGGATATTTTGATGAACGGAAAGGTAATCAGTATGTGATCGGAGATATTTATCAGCTGCAGGAGATGACACGGAAAAAATATCCGGATGTGCCGTATTTTATGCTGGGGCACAGTATGGGGTCATTCCTGTTGAGACAGTATCTGACGATGTATGCGGAAGGCCTTGCGGGAGTTGTCATTATGGGAACCGGTCATCAGGGAATGCTGACGCTTTGTGCGGGAAGGATGATCTGCAGGATCATCGCAGCGTTCAAAGGATGGAAATACAGAAGTACATTTGTGGATAATCTGAGCTTTGGAGGTTTCAATAAGAAATTTGAACCTGGTGAGACATCGAAGGAATGGATCACATCCGACAAGAAGAAAAGGGATGAATATGTGCGGGATCCGCTGTGTTCCTATACATTTACACTGGGAGCCTATTATCAGATGTTTGCCGGTATGAAGGTTCTGGTACGGAAAGGAAGTATGAAACGGATTCCGAAGACGCTTCCGGTGCTCTTTACGGCAGGATCCGATGACCCGGTAGGGGCTTTCGGAAAGAATGTGATCAGAGTCTATGAGAAATATAAAGATGCCGGGATAAAAGATGTGTCGATCCATCTGTATAAGGGCGACCGTCATGAGATATTGAATGAAGTAGACCGTCAGAATGTGTATCAGGATATCCTGGCGTGGATCGAGGAAAAAAATCGCAGATAAAACTGTTAAATGAATAAAATGTGGAAGAAAAATCCGCACAAATTGAGGAAATGTTAAGATTTTCAGTGTCTGTGCGGATTTTTTATACCAAAGTATGCAAGATATGAAATCTGAAATTCCAATTTACCTCCAGCTCCGCAACCAGATCGTAAAGGGTATTGGAAAAGGAGAATTTGAAGAAGGCGAACTTCTTCCAACCGTCCGACAGATGGCAGCAGTTTTAAGATCACATCCGGTTACACCAATACGGAGAAAAAGAGGATATAAAATCCGTAAAATTATTAAAAAATGGGCTTCCGAAGGAACATTTTAGTAAAACCAATGGTTCGGCTGATGAAAAACAGTTGCTTGGAAAATTTGACGGAGCAGAATCGGGAAAATGCCGGATGTATGTGTGGCTGGAACAATCAGAAGTCATACAGATTAAGACAAAGAAATATACGGTATTCATGAATAATAAGGATAAAGACCAGACGACTGCCTGGTATGAACAATTAAAAAAAGCGGAGCCATAAAAGCATCCGCAGAAATTACCGGTAAAATGGACCGCCAGAAGTGACCTTCTGGTGGCCTTTACTTTATGAGGGGGGCGATAGTTGTTATCCAACTATCTTTTTCTATTATAATCAAAAAATGTGTACAAAGTATGTTCATTTTATAAAATGTGATATTTGTTGTTAAAACCACATTTTAGAACGAAAAAAGTATTATAGTAAGAGACAAGGGAAAAATGTTATTGAGGAATACAATAACAAATAGGATAAAAGAAAGGACTAATAGATATGAGTATGATCAAAAATATCAGTAAAGCAGAAGTATTAGTATTAAAAGATCAGGTAGCTTACCAGGAAGGACAGGTAGTCAGCAAAACACTGGCGCAGAACGATGCATTAAGTGTTACATTATTCTCTTTTGACAAAGGAGAAGAGATCAGTACACATGAATCAGGCGGGGATGCATTTGTAACCTGTCTTGACGGAGTAGGTGAGATTACGATCGATGGCGAAAAATATGAGTTACATGAAGGGGAATCAATTATTATGCCGGCAAAGCATCCGCATGCAGTGCACGGAAAAGAGCAGTTTAAGATGTTGCTTGTCGTTGTATTTTAACAAGAATATGTAAACAGTGTGGCTTGTGATCTGTTTTATTAAAAAAGCGCGACAAAAAACTCTCCGGAACGGAGAGTTTTTTGTTGTTGTTATAATTACTAAAGGAATGAGAGTAAAGTGTACACCGAAGAGTGATTTCGGTGTGTTACTTTATGAGGGGGGTGATAGTTGTTGTTCATCAACTATCTGACATTTAGTATAAATGGAAAATATGTCTAAAATATGTTAAAAGCATAAAAGAATTCGAAAAAATCTTAAGTAAAAATGAAGCATATAAAAACAGAATCTAAACAGGAACAAAATCAGAGGCAGAAATGGCAGTTTTTCGTAAATGAGCAGTTATTATATCAAAAAATTCACTGGATGTCGGCTTAAGATGCAGTGGACGCAAAGCAATCTTTTCGAGGAGGGATTTATTGCCATGCTCCCAACAGACCTTTATAACGGTGCGGATATTCCGTTCAACGCTATAGCTGGTAGTATTATAATGACGTGCAATGTCTGGATAAAGATACTTACTGACGAAAAGGAGGTAATTTTCATCAGACAGACAAAGGCGTGTCCCATAAATTAAATATGCATATCCCCGATAAGTAGCGCCAATGCCAAGAGACCGGATAAGATATTCTATTTCTGGTTCATGCATAATACTTTCATCTTCTTTCTAAGTTAATTTTTAATATTTAAAATGTAACGGTTAAAAAAGAAATGTTTGCAGTATGAAAAAATATTAAAAAGATATCCATATCTATTATATAAAAAATCTGCTTAAGAAAAATATAGTTTATTATTTTTTGACGAAATATTAACACTCTGCATATCTCTGATAAAGTAGGCGGAAAGGAATAATTTCATAATATCTTAAGAAATTACAGAAGCAGTACTTAAAAATTGGCTGTTATTCTTGTATATTATAAGGGAGGTGATGAATTATGTACAACATACTGGTATGTGATGATGATAAAGAAATCGTAGAGGCGATAGAAATCTATCTGTCGCAGGAAGGATATAAAGTATTAAAAGCTTACGACGGTGAGGAAGCATTGAAGCTTTTGGATAAGCATAAAGTGGATCTTCTGATCATTGATGTGATGATGCCAAGATTGGATGGAATCCGCGCAACATTAAAAATCCGGGAAAAACAGAATATGCCGATCATTATTCTGTCTGCAAAGTCAGAGGATGCCGATAAGATCCTCGGACTGAACGTAGGAGCCGATGATTATATGACCAAGCCATTTAATCCACTGGAACTGACTGCAAGGGTAAAATCCCAGCTTCGCAGATATACACAGCTTGGAAGTACAGTGGAAAAAGAGAATCAGGCAGTTTATACCGTGGGAGGACTTATGATCGATGACGATCAGAAAGAAATTACGGTTGACGGAGAGCCGGTGAAACTGACACCGATCGAATACAACATTTTATTGTTACTGGTAAAAAATCAGGGGAAAGTATTTTCTATTGACCAGATATACGAAAGTATCTGGAATGAAGATGCTATCGGAGTAGATAATACGGTAGCTGTACATATCCGTCATATCAGAGAGAAGATCGAGATTAATCCAAAGGAACCAAGGTATCTGAAGGTGGTCTGGGGTGTCGGATATAAGATAGAAAAGCTTTAGGAAGGAGCATATATGAAGAAATGGTACCGAATGCCCAAAGCAAAATTGTTTTTGACAGTGGGGGCACACGTACTGGCCGTTATCGGAGTATTATGTTTACTGTGGGCAACACGTTATCCGATACTGACACAGGAACTGTTCACTGCGGATGCGGCGAAGACTTATGAAGAAAGCAATGCATTTGCCGATTCCGTGGCGAATGCAAATTATAATATCCTGGATGAGATCCGGTATCAGACCTTATATGATACAGATGGCAAATATGATCCGGATAAGATCGTAGATGTGGCAAAATACGAAGATACCGGTGAGATAACAGGAAAAGATGAAACAGGCCTGTCGTTCCGTCTGGGAGATCTGTATTCTTGGGGAAAATTAATCTCGGAATCGATGACGGATTATGATGCAGCCAGGAGCAAATTAGATAAACAGGATTGTATTATCGTATGTAAACGTTCAGACGGAACTTATCATTATTTCCATTACAAAGATTTTAAACAGATGATCGATTACGGAGAGCTGTCATTTGTAATTACCGGAGACAGTTCTGCGGATGATATTCTGACAGAACTAAAGCAGGGAGAGTATCAGGAGAGCAGCAGTGGGGAATCCAGATTCCGGGGACTTCAGGATATCGATGGAAAGATTGCCTATATCAATTGCTGGAATTATGATGGTGAAAGAGTTGTCGGGGATTATAAGACGGTAAATGGAGAGACGGTACTTCAGCTTGTGAACAATTCAAAAGAATGGAATGGCAAGCTGAATGAAGCGTACAGAATGATAAATAATTCAGCCGAAACGATCTATTCTGACGTTGATAATTATGCGGTATCTCAGAACCAGTATCAGGAAGGCAATACGAACATAACGTATCTGTATGTTAATCTGGACAACAAGACGGTCATTACGAATAAGAAAAAATATCAGAACTTTGACAATTACAAAGAGAACCTGAAAAAAATGAAAAAATCTGGAAAATATGTAATCGTAAGACCAAAGCTTGCAGATTATGAAAGCAATATTGAAAAAGCCGGTAAAGGGGATTCGATGGCACAGGAGTGGCAGGAGACAGTGGCCGGTTATGTCGATGCGTCAGATTATATATATGTCTCTGTTGTAGATACGGATTATCCTGTAAAAGATAATTTTTATGAACAGGATGAGATCTTTACAAGGTACGGGGCCGGAGCCAAAGTGGCCGGAATACTGGGAATGGCGGCTGTAGCGGCATATCTTGTCATTCTTGTATTTCTTACGATCGGAGCCGGAAAAGTTAAAGAAGACGAAGAAGTGCATCTTATGAAATTTGATCACATTAAGACAGAACTGGCAGCTGCAAGTGTGCTGTTACTCTGGGCGGTGGTTGCGCTGGTAGGAGTAAAGGCCGGGGCATTTACATGGCAGAATGCAAGTGGAGAGACGATCTATATGGAGAATGTGGAGTCGTATCTGCCGGGAATAGTGGTTGGAAGTGTGGTGGCATTGTATACCTGCGCAATGTTTCTTTTCGGATATTTGAGTCTGGTGAGAAGAATCAAGGCGGGAACGGTATGGAAGAACAGTGTGCTCAGATGGCTTTTGATCTTCGTAAAAGAAATGTTCCAGAATATCCGGCATCTGTGGAAATCTATTATGGGATTTGCGATCTTCTTCGTGATCCACTGGCTTACGTACGTATTTGGATCAGCGGGAAGTAGTATCTGGATCAGCAACCGGTTATGGGCGGTCATTCTGTTGATCATAGATGTTGCAGCATTTATCTGGATGGTACAGAAAGCGAAAGGAACCGGAAAGATCAAGACCGGGATCGAGAAGATCGCCGGCGGGGAAGTGGATTATCAGATCCCGGTAAATGGATTGCTGGCAGAGCATAAAGAAATTGCAGAAAAGGTGAATTTCATCGGCGAAGGTCTGGAAGCGGCGCTCGCAAAGAGCATGAAAAGTGAACGCCTGAAGACAGATCTTATCACGAATGTATCGCATGATATTAAGACGCCGCTTACATCTATCATTAATTATGTGGAATTGTTAAAGCAGGAGGACCTTAAGGATCCGAAGATCCAACGCTACATTGAAGTGCTGGAACAGAAATCACAGCGGCTTAAGACACTGACGGAAGATGTGGTGGAAGCTTCAAAAGTAAGCTCCGGCAATATCACACTGGAGTTCATGAATCTGAATCTGATAGAAATGATCCAGCAGACGAGCGGAGAGTTTGAAGAAAAATTCAAGGCGCGTGATCTGGAGGAAGTGATGAACCTTCCGAATGAGGAGGTTGTAATCCGCGCAGACGGAAGACGGTTGTGGAGAGTGCTGTCTAATATATACAACAATGCGGCAAAATACGCAATGCAAGGAACAAGAGTCTATGCTGATCTTGAAAAGAAAGATGGTATGGCATATTTCAGCCTTAAGAATGTATCCGAGCAGCCGCTAAATATCTCAGCTGACGAACTGACGGAACGTTTCATACGCGGAGATGTATCAAGAAGTACGGAAGGCAGCGGACTTGGACTGTCTATCGCACAGTCGCTGACAGAAATGCAGGGCGGGACATTTGAATTGTATCTGGATGGAGATTTGTTTAAAGTAACGATAAAATTCCCGATTTCATAGTCTGGGCCGGAGGATTTTTTAAAATCCTCCGGCTCAAACTGTATTTACCGTTGTCCCTTTTTCGCAAATCATACGGAACCATTAATAAAATTGCCATTTACGCTACTTGCGCTCCTGTCTAAAAAACAGTAGAATATAATATTATGAATGAATTAAGCAAATTATTACAGGAAAATTTAAATATAGAATTTATATCAGCAACGCTGAGTAACCCGAAGAATAAAGACGGTGTACAAAAAGTGAAAGTAAGACCGATCCTGAAAAAAGATGTCCTTTATTTTCAGCTCGAGTCATTCCGGAATAATCAGGCGTTTCACGAGAATGTGGAGGAGAAAAAAGTTTGTGAAATACTTCTTAAGTATATGGAAAATATGCGCCAGATGCAGATGGAGACACAAAGAGCAGCTTATACAATTCTTGTAAGCAAAAAGGGAAAAGTAACAATAAAAAGCAAGATGAAAAAAGCGAAAAGAAGCAGATCAATATGAGCCACGACCGCAAGAAGAAGTATGTACTGGAAGAGGGAGTCCCGGTACCATTTCTTCAGGATCTTGGTGTTATGACACAGGATGGAAAGATCGTGCATGCGAAATTCGACAAATTCCGGCAGATCAACCGGTTCCTGGAATTTATCGAGGATATATTGCCGGAGCTTGATAAGGGAAGAGAACTTACAATCCTGGATTTTGGCTGTGGTAAATCTTATCTCACATTTGCCATGTATTATTATCTGCATGAATTGAAAGAATATGACATAAGAATCATAGGATTGGATCTGAAGAAAGATGTGATCCGTCATTGTAATGAATTAAGTGAAAAATATGGCTATGAAAAGCTGAGATTTCTGGAGGGTGACATTGCGGATTATACCGGTGTCAATAAGGTAGATATGGTGGTAACCCTGCATGCTTGCGATACCGCAACCGATTATGCGTTGGCAAAAGCCGTGGGATGGGATGCGAAAGTGATCTTATCGGTACCATGCTGCCAGCATGAACTGAACCGTCAGATAAAAAATGAGATATTAGAACCAATATTAAAATACGGGCTTCTGAAAGAACGTATGGCAGCACTTATCACAGATGGCTTAAGAGCACAGTATCTGGAGCGTGAGGGGTATGAAGCGCAGATACTGGAATTTATAGATATGGAGCATACACCAAAGAATATCCTGATACGTGCAGTAAAGAAGCGGCATGCCAAAGAAGACAATAATATAGAGGCTTCCATCAAGAGATGTGAAGCAGCACTCCGGGTATCACCGACACTGGGACGTCTGTTGGACGGGTTCGCCACGGAGTCCGCAAATTCAGAGAAAGATCATCCGGAGAAAGAGGATAAAGAGGGAGTATAAATGACATTGACTTTAAAAAAAAGGTTAAAGAATGCAGGAATCCTGACTGCAGTATTTATCGTGGCTGTCATTATATTCAGCTACGTGACAAATAAGGGAAATGACAATATGACGGCCGATATGGGAGCCGCAACATTTCCACAGATATCATTTTCTTATGGAGAATATAAGATCAATACACTGACAGGTTATGCAAAACGCATGGATATATCCTCTATGCACAACACGATCACACCGGTAGCGAACCAGAGCCTGGATGTAAATGTAGAAGCATATGGGAATAAATTCACGGGAGCCAGCTACAAAGTCTATACGATTGACGGTACAAGTGAGCTGGAACATAAGAAGATTAAAAAGGTGGGAAAAGGATTTACCCTGGATCTGAGCGGGAAAAAAGTACTGGATGAAGAGCGGATCCTGGAAGTCCGCCTGAACAGAAATGGTGCGGATCCGGTATATTTCTATACCCGTATCGTCAGTGATGAAGATGCACATGTTACAGAATGCCTGAATTACATCAGCGATTATCATGAAAATGCACTTGGCAAGGTGGAAAATGCAGGCGTCGGAGCAGCGCTTGAACCGACTGATGATGCGGACAACACCACACTTCAGCACGTGACGATTAATTCGAATTATGAACAGGTCACATGGGGCAGTCTGAAACCACAGGTAGAACAGGGAGAACGCTGGAGCATCAAGGAACTGAACAGTACCTGTATGTCGGTACAGCTGCAATACCGGGTAAGCTGCAAAGGAGAAGAGAATGAGGCAGACCGCTATGCGGTCAAAGAGTTTTTCCGCGTAAGATATATTGCAGATGCCAAGAAAACCTATCTTCTGGATTACGATCGGACAATGGAACAGATCTTTGACGCGACACAGAAGGTTCTGAATGAGAAAGGAATCATCCTCGGCATCGCGCCTGCAAATCTGTCTTATAAGGTGAATAAAGATGGTACGATCGTATCATTTGTAGAGGCAAATGAACTCTGGAATTATAACAAAGATTCAGACGAGATTTCACTGGTATTTGGTTTCGCAGATGCGGAGAATACAGATGTGAGAAATATGGTGTCAGATCATAAGATCAAGCTTCTTAAGGTAGATGCCAAAGGCAATACAACCTTCCTGGTGTCCGGTTATATGGACCGCGGCGAGCACGAAGGAGAAGTGGGAGTAGCTGTCTATTATTATGATATAGAGAAGAATTCAGTGGAAGAGAAAGTATTTATTTCCACAAATAAATCATATGCACAGGCAGAAAGTGAACTCGGAGAGATGTCATATTACGATGCGAAAACGGATATGCTGTACACAATGGTAGACGGCACCCTTTATCAGTATAGCGTCGAAGATGCCGAGAAGAAAGCACTGGTCAAAGGACTGGATGCACAGCAGTATGTTGTGTCGGAAGACGGAAGTCTGATCGCATATCAGGCAAACGGAGATCTTGAGACCGCAACAAAAGTGACAATCCTGAATGTAGAGACAGGAAAGAAGCAGAAAGTAACCTGCGGAAAAGGAGAATGCATCCGCCCACTTGGATTTGTCAGAAGTGATTTTGTATATGGAGTTGCCAAGACAGAGGATATAGGAAATACCGTATCCGGAGAGGCAACCGTTCCAATGTACAAACTGGAGATCCGGAATCAAAAAGGAAAAGTGATCAAAAAATATCAGACAGACGGCATTTATATTCTGAGTGCATCATTCGATGAAGATATGATCACGCTGGAACGTGCATCGAAAGACGGAGATATTTATACAGCAACAGCACCGGATTATATTACGAATAATGAACAGAAGACCAAGAGCAATATCGCACTGGAAACTTATGCAACAGACCTGAAACAGACACAGGTAAGACTGACGTATAACGACGGAATCGCAGACAAAGAACCAAAAGTGCTCAAGCCAAAACAGATTCTGTTCGAAAGACCACAGACAATCACATTTTCCGATAAAGACGCACCGGAGAAATATTATGTCTATGGACATGGTGATATACAGGGCGTATATACAAAGGCCGGAGACGCGATCAAGAAAGCAAATGATTACAATGGTGTGGTAGTCGATTCATCCCAGAATTATGTATGGGAGCGCGGTAACCGCAATCTGCAGTATTCGATCACCGATAAAGATGATGTGTTAAATACAATCAAAGACCGCCTGAAGAATCAGGAAAAACCGATTGATATCTTAAAAGATGTCAATAACGGCGAGGCTTACGACCTGACAGGATGTACGACGGAAGAGATTCTGTACATCATCAACCAGGGCCGTCCGGTCATTGCAATGCTGGATTCGCAGAATGCCGTCATTCTGGTGGGATACAGCGATACGAATGTTGTGTATGAAGATCTGAATGACAGTACAAGACACAGCGTGAAGTATGAAGAGATGGATCAGACGACGTCCGGAAGCGGTAATACGTATATTGGATAATAGAGAATACAGAATGAATAATAAAAAAGGGCGTGTGAAAAAACTTTTGTTTTTTCACACGCCACTTTTTTAGGCTGTACGGAAAAGCGTACTCTTATATTTCTTCAATGCCCCATACACGATCAGACCAAGAACGGTGCAGGAAATCACCTCACCAATTCCGACTGTCAGCATCATAAACGGAATAGGAAGTGTTACACCATAACCGTAACGCAGTACGAACGGAACGATGATGATATTCGAAATGATTGGTGGAAATGTTGCGACAACTGGTTTCTGCTCACGCAGTTTCCATGTAAAAAATGCACCAATCAATGTTGCAATACTGCCAAATACAATATCCGGAAGGATCGCACCGCCCAGAATATTACCGATCAGACATCCGGCAAAGAGTCCCGGAATAGCAGCTGGTGTAAATATTGGTAAAATAGTGAGTGCCTCGGAGATACGAACCTGTACTTCTCCGAAAGAAAATGGTGCAAAAATGTAAGTCAACACCACGTAGATCGCAGCGATCATGGCTGCCTGGGTCATGAAACTAAGATTTTTGTTTTTCATTTTTCAATTCTCCTTTAGTTTTGTTTTACGTGTGGAAGGTCACGAACACACGCGCCGTAGCGGATCTTCATTTAACGCCGGAAAGCGGCGGTCAGCCCTGTTCGACCTTGGTTTTGTGGGCTTTGTGACGGGTGATAGTATAGCATGCGGAAGAGTAAAAATCAAGTGTGGGAATTTGCCGTTTAATTCATCATCGTGGCTTACCCCGGTCCATGATACTAAATTCAACAGCAACTTAATACAAATAAATATACTTCGGAATCCCATTCTCATACACCGTATTCATCTCTCCCTGAATCAACGGTGTCAGATAATCCACCATCTTTTCCGTTACATCATTTCCCGCATCATTAATATAATCTGCAGGCACACTCTTGATTGCATTCGCAATATCACATACCGGGAGTGCTTTAAATTCCGTAGCATAAGGCTTATCAGAAGTGCGGATCACAGCAGCCATCATACCGCCTGCACCCTCAAGTGCATACTGGCAGGCAGCCTTTCCGAGCATTCTGGATTCCTGAATGTCGGTTGCACTTGCAAGGTGTGCGGCGCAGCGCTGCATCAGGTTCAGCTCGATAGAACGTACCTTGCATCCGATCTCATTTCTTACAGCATCTTCCAGAACCTTTGCGGCACCGGCGATATAGCTGTGGCCGAAGGAATCGACAGCGGAGCTCTGTACTTCTTCGGAAATGTAGCGACCGTCTTTGTTCTTCACACCTTCGCTGACAGCGATGATCACGGCATCCTGTTCTTCCAGTTTTGCTTTCACATCTTTCAGGAATGTGTCAATGTTGAATGGTACTTCGCAGAGATAGATAAAGTCAGGTCCTTTCGCACCATTTGCACGGGCGAGGCAGGAAGCTGCAGTCAGCCATCCGGCGTCACGACCCATCACTTCTACGATTGTTACGGCCTTGGTTGTGTATACGTGGCAGTCACGTTCCAGTTCGGCAAATGTGGTTCCGATATATTTTGCTGCAGATCCAAAACCTGGACAATGGTCCGTTCCGCAGAGGTCATTATCGATGGTTTTTGGTGCGCCGACCACGGTAATGTCTGTGATTCCTTTGTCGTTCAGATATTTGGAAAGCTTGTCTACTGTATCCATGGAATCATTTCCACCGATGTAGATGAAACAGTCGATGCTGTATTTGCGCAGAACAGAGATGATTGTCTCGTATTCGTCTGCACATACGGCAGGATCTTTTAATTTCACACGGCAGGAGCCGAGTGCAGAAGCAGGGGTCTGACAAAGAAGGTCCAGTTCTGATACATTTGTGATCTTGGTTTTAAGATCTATCAGGTTCTCATTTAATACTCCCTGGATTCCATTGACTGATCCATAGATTTTGTCTACGGATGGGCTGGAAAGAGCGTTCTCAATTACTCCGGCAAGAGTTGCGTTGATCGCAGAAGTTGGTCCGCCGGACTGTGCAACTAGTAAGTTCTTCATATGATGATCTCCTAACTTTTGATATTTCTTCCATCTGACTTATTAACTGAAAAATTCGGATAAGTAAGATAGTAAATTCAGTAAATATAGTATAACATAAATCTGGCTGATATGGTATAATAGAAATATATGTGAGTTTTTAAAAAGGAGAATAATTGGCATGGAATTGACAACAATTAGAGAATTATATAAAAACAGTGATTCTTACATGGATCAGAAAGTAACCATCGGTGGATGGGTAAGAAGTATCCGCGGATCCAAAGCATTTGGATTCATCGTGGTAAATGACGGAACATTCTTTGAGCCTTTACAGGTTGTATATCACGACAAGATGGACAACTTTGCAGAGATCTCCAAGTTAAATGTAGGTGCAGCAGTAATCGTTACAGGTACACTGGTAGCAACACCTCAGGCAAAGCAGCCATTCGAGATCCAGGCAGATACTGTAGAAGTAGAAGGAGCATCCGCACCGGATTACCCACTTCAGAAGAAGCGTCACAGCTTTGAATATCTGAGAACAATCGCACATTTAAGACCTAGAACAAATACATTCCAGGCAGTATTCCGTGTACGTTCCCTGACAGCATATGCGATTCATAAGTTCTTCCAGGAGAGAGGTTTCGTATATGTGCATACACCACTGATCACAGGAAGTGACTGTGAGGGTGCAGGAGAGATGTTCCAGGTAACGACTATGGATCTGAATAACGTACCGAAGAATGAAGACGGAAGCGTAGATTATTCCAAAGATTTCTTCGGAAAAGAGACAAGCCTTACTGTAAGCGGACAGTTAAATGGTGAGACTTACGCACAGGCATTCCGCAATATTTATACATTCGGACCGACATTCCGTGCAGAGAACTCTAACACAACACGTCATGCGGCAGAGTTCTGGATGATTGAGCCTGAGATGGCATTTGCAGATCTGGATGACGATATGTTCGTTGCGGAAGCAATGTTAAAATACGTCATCAACTATGTGCTTGAGAATGCACCGGAAGAGATGAACTTCTTCAATTCATTTGTAGACAAGGGACTTCTGGAGAGACTGCACAACGTAGTATCTTCTGATTTCGCAAGAGTGACATATACAGAGGCTGTAGAACTTCTTGAGAAACACAATGATAAATTTGAATACAAAGTAACATGGGGAACAGACCTTCAGACAGAGCACGAAAGATACCTGACAGAAGAAGTCTTCAAACGTCCGGTATTCGTAACAGATTATCCGAAGGAGATCAAAGCATTCTACATGAAGCTGAACGACGATGGCAAGACCGTTGCGGCAGTAGACTGTCTGGTACCTGGAATCGGTGAGATCATCGGAGGAAGCCAGAGAGAGGATGACTACGATAAGCTGAAAGCAAGAATGGATGAACTGGGACTGAAAGAAGAAGACTACAAGTTCTACATGGATCTTCGTAAATATGGTTCTACAAGACATGCCGGATTCGGACTTGGATTCGAAAGATGCGTCATGTATCTGACAGGAATGGGCAATATCCGTGACGTAATTCCATTCCCAAGAACTGTCAACAACTGTGAACTGTAATAGAGGATCATGTGGATAACAACACGTGAAAAACGTATATAAAACGTATATGGGGACGGGGGATTTATAAAAATCCGCCGTCCCCATATAGAATGGAGGGCAGTATGAATATATTAGTAGTAGATGACGAAAAGGAAATCGCTGATGTAGTAGAGCTTTATCTCCAGAATGACCAATACAAAGTATTCAAATTTTACAACGGCCAGGATGCACTGGACTGTATTAACAGTACGAAGATCGATCTTGCGATCCTGGATATTATGCTTCCGGATATTGACGGATTCCAGATCCTCAAGCAGATCCGGCAGAAATATACATTTCCGGTGATCATGCTGACGGCGAAGACGGAATACATGGATAAGATCACCGGGCTTACGCTGGGAGCGGATGATTATATTCCGAAACCGTTCAACCCACTGGAGCTGGTGGCGAGAGTGAAAGCACAGCTTCGCCGGTGTACACAGTATAATGAAGGGACCAAAGAAGAAGGAGATGTCCTGGATTTCGGAGGGCTGCTTCTGAACCGGACTTCTCATGAGTGTGTATACAATGAAGTGCCGCTGACACTGACACCGATCGAATTCGACATCCTCTGGCTTCTGTGTGAGAACCGGGGAAAGGTCATAAGCTCAGAAGAATTGTTCGAGAAAGTATGGCATGAGAAATATTATAAGAACAGTAACAACACGGTGATGGTGCATATCCGTCATCTCCGCGAGAAGATGAGTGCACCGACAGGCAAGTCTGATTTTATCAAGACTGTGTGGGGAGTGGGCTATAAGGTTGAAGAATAATTATCGGAAATTAAAATTCAGTATCCTCTTGCAGACGGTGCTGGTCACAGCGCTTACCGTTCTGGTAGGGGGGGTACTGCTTAAATTTGTGATCGATGGAATTTATAATGACAGTTTTGCCAGAACTTTTGTAGATGTTCTGGTATTTCTGAATATAAATGAAAAGACGGCGGTCCATCTTTACTGGCAGCTGATCGGAGATAACAAGACATTTTTCATGATTGTTGGTTATCTGATCCTTTTTGCGCTGTTTTTTTATGTTGCGCTTTCTCAGATGACAAAATATCTGGATCAGATCGATCATGGAATTGAAAATATTATATCGGAATCTACAGATCCCATTCATCTGATCACAGAATTAAAACCAATAGAGATCCGTTTGAATGAGATTAAAGCAACATTAAAACGGCAGGAGCTGGAGGCATCGGAAGGCGAAAAGAAGAAAAACGACCTGGTGCTTTTTCTGGCGCATGATCTGAAGACGCCGCTGACTTCGATCGTGGCGTATCTTACGATGCTCGAAGATCATCCCGACATGCCGGAAGAAGAACGAAAAGCATATACTCACATCGCATTGGAAAAATCCATCCGATTAGGAGAGCTGATCAATGAATTTTTTGATATTACAAGATATAATCTTCAGAATATCGAACTGGAACCGGTAGAGATTGATCTTACGATGATGCTTGAACAGCTTGCAGATGAGCTGTACGGAGTCCTCCAGGAAAAGAAGCTGACCTGTGAAGTGGATGTAGAAGAAGATCTGATGATCTATGGAGATCCGGATAAGCTTGCAAGAGTATTCGATAATATCTTAAGAAATGCAATTGCTTACTGCTATGCAGATACGGAGATCCGGATTGAAGCGAAAATGAAGGATGGTGACATCGAGATCACATTTACCAATGCAGGTGATAAGATTCCGGGCGATATGCTTCAGACGATATTCGAGAAATTCTATCGCGTGGATGGTTCCAGATCGACAGGAACCGGCGGCGCAGGTCTGGGACTTGCAATCGCCAAACAGATCGTGGAGCTGCACGGAGGAAGAATCCTGGCAAAAAGTGATGACAACCGGACACAGTTTGTCGTAACACTGCCATCGAAAGAGAAGACAGAACAGAAAGAGGGAAGCGAGGATGAAGTTCATACACATCGCAGACTTGCATTTAGGGGCAAAGCCGGACGCGGGAAACGCGTACAGTCAAAATAGAGAACAGGAACTCTGGGACAGCTTTCGTGATATTATAACAATCTGCAATCGGAAAAAGACAGATTTGTTGCTGATCGCGGGGGACCTGTTCCACAGGCAGCCACTTTTAAGAGAATTAAAAGAAATGAATTCCATACTGGAGATGCTGGAGCAGACAGAAGTTGTTATGATCGCCGGTAATCATGATCATATCAGGAAAAACTCTTATTACCGAACATTTACCTGGGCACCGCATGTGCACATGATCTGCTCGCAGGAAATGAGCTGTGTGGAACTTGACCGGATCCAGACGGCTGTCTATGGATGCAGTTATCATTCCAGAGAAATTCTGGAGCCGTTATATGATCATGCAGTTCCGGAAGGACGGCAGAAGTATGAGATTTTGCTTGCACACGGCGGGGATGAGAAACATGTTCCGATCAAGAGTAATCAGATCATGACGCTTGGGTATGATTATGCTGCATTTGGACATATCCACAAGCCGCAGATGCTGGTGGAGAACCGGATGGCATATGCCGGATCGCTGGAGCCGACGGATGTAGGTGATACAGGAGCTCATGGTTATATCGAAGGAAAGATCACCGGAAATGGTTGTCAGATCCGTTTTGTGCCACATGCACTGCGTGAATACAGACACTGCGAGGTACAGGTGGATAAATCTGTGACCGGCCATGTACTGAGGCAAAAGATTGCAGATATGATCGAAGAGCAGGGAAAGCAGCACATGTATAAGATTACACTGACTGGTTATCGAGATCCGGATATCTGGTATGAGCTGGATCATATGGATCCATACGGTAATGTGGTGGAGATTACAGATCACACAAAGCCTGCATATGACTTTGAAAAATTAAAAAATGAAAATAAAGGAAACATTCTCGGACAATATATTGAAAGCCTGAGTGGCTATCCGGCCGACAGTCTGGAGTACCAGGCACTCTGTGAAGGAGTGCAGGCTTTGATGGAGACGAGAAGAGGATAGAACCGAAAGATGCAGATTAATGAATTATTGTTAAAAAACTTTGGAAAATTCCATGACCGGCAGATAGATCTGGATGAGGGGATCAACCTGATTCACGGGGAAAACGAATCAGGAAAGTCTACAATCCATACATTCATCAGGGGAATGCTTTTCGGAATAGAAAGAGGGAGAGGACGGGCCGCGCAAAATGATACTTTCAGTATATACGAACCGTGGGAAAATCCTAATTACTATTCTGGTATATTGAAGTTCAAAAGTGGAGAGAAACATTTCCGTATCGAAAGAAATTTTGATAAATATTCTAAAAAAGCGGAACTGATCTGTGAAGAGGACGGTGAAGTACTGTCTGTAGAAGACGGAGATCTTCAGATGCTGCTTGGGGAGATGGACGCAGAACGTTACGATAATACCGTTTCCATGAGCCAGAGGAATGCACAGATGGGGGAAAGTATTGTGGCAGAGCTGAAAAATTATGCGACAAACTATTACACCTCGGGAAACGGAGAAATCGACCTGGCCGGTGCATTGGAACAGTTAAGGGGCAGGAAGAAGATCCTGGAAAATGAGATCCGTATGGAAATGGCTCAAAAGCAGCAGAAACGTGAAAAACTTGAGCAGGAAGTATCTTTTGTCTGGCGTGATGTACATCATCTGGAAGAAGAACTGGAACGTGTAGAAGAAGAACTTACGTATCGGCTGGAAAAGGAAGAAGAAAAGAAAAAAGAGCGCCAGAGGGAAGAAGAACATGGAAAAGGTGTCATGGATGAGATTCGTCCGGAAAAATGGAGAATCCATCCAATGGAGCTTCTGGTGTTTGCACTGGTTATTGTGATTGCAGTCATCTTGTTCTCGAAACCGTGGAATTATCTGATCGCTATTGTGTTATTCCTTGCGTTCGGCTTATATATATGGAACCGGATGAAAGTTGGAAAAAAACAGGTAAAAACAGAGCCAGAGATTATCCTTGAAGAGATCACGCAGGAAGAGGAGAAAGTTCCGATAGAGAAGTTACGCTGGGAGAAATCGCATATTACAGCGGAATTAAAAGAGAAGAGAATTCAGTATGACAACCTGGGAGAACAGCTCGCGGAACTGGATGAAGTTAATGAGCGTTCCAGGGAATATGAGATGAAACGCCAGGCGGTCCAGATGGCGGCAGATCATCTGGAACAGTTGTCAGAGGAGATGCGGGGATATCTAAAAAGAGATCTGAATGAGAAAGCGTCATCATTCATCTGTGAGATCACAGGTGGAAAATATAAAAAGCTTGTGACAGATGAAAAACTTCATGTATCGCTTATGACAGATGAAAAGAGAGTAGAGATTGAACAGGTAAGTCGTGGAACGGTAGAACAGGTCTATCTGGCACTCCGTATGGCAGTGGGAGAGCTTTTATGTGAGGAAGAGATGCCGGTGATACTGGATGATGCATTTGCATATTATGATGAGGAGAGAATGCTTCAGACACTCAGATGGTTGAAAGAACATAAGAAACAAGTGATCATATTTACCTGTCAGACGAGAGAAGAACAGGTGATGAAAGAAGCCGGACTTGTTTATCACAAGATAGAACTTTAAAAAAATGCTGTCGGGAAATTCCCGGCAGCATTTTTTAATCACGTGTATTCGTAAGGAGCTGCCCGTGGCAGGTCCTGTAGATACTATTAAATCTCTTCACCATTTTTATACTTATTGACAACATTCTGAATTCTTTCGATAGGATTCAGGATACTGCTGATAGAACCATCGTGGTTAAGAGTGTCGATCACGAGGGCAATATATTTGCTCATATCACAGTTAATATAATATGGACGTTCCAGAAGTTCAGGTGTCTGGTAGATCAGGTTGGTAGTCAGAACAGCGTCTAAGATACCCTCTTCATATGCCTGGTCGAATTTCTCCAGACCGTTTGTGAACAGACCGAATGTAGCAGCGCAGAAGATACGTTTTGCTTTGCGCTGTTTTAACTGGCGGGCAACGTCTAACATACTGTCACCGGAAGAAATCATGTCATCAAGGATGATCACATCTTTTCCTTCTACAGAAGATCCAAGGAACTCATGAGCAACGATCGGGTTACGGCCGTCTACCACACGTGAGAAGTCACGGCGTTTGTAGAACATACCCATATCAAGGTTCAGTACGTTGGCAAGATAAATTGCACGTCCTGTAGCACCTTCATCCGGGCTGATTGCCATCATGTGATCGCTGTCGATCTGAAGGTCTTTGAAGGTACGGAGAAGACCTTTGACGAACTGGTATGTCGGACGGATTGTTTCGAATCCGTTTAATGGAATCGCATTCTGTACACGAGGATCGTGAGCATCAAATGTGATGATATTGTCAACACCCATACGGACAAGCTCCTGAAGAGCGAGTGCGCAGTCCAGAGATTCACGACTGCTTCTCTTGTGCTGACGGCTTTCATATAAGAATGGCATAATGACGTTAATACGACGTCCTTTTCCACCTACTGCTGCAATAATACGTTTCAAGTTCTGATAATGATCGTCAGGGGACATATGGTTAATATTTCCTGTCAGGGAATATGTCAGGTTGTAGTTACATACATCGACCATAAGATAAAGATCTTTACCACGAACGGATTCATTAATAATACCTTTTGCTTCACCTGAACCAAAACGTGGAACTTTTGCATCGATTAAGTAAGTGTCTTTCTCATAGCCTATGAAAGCGACATCGTTCTTATGAATATGTCCATCTTCCTTTCTCCATTTTACGAGATAATCATTTACTTTTGCTCCCATCTCTGTACAACCGTCAAGAGCGATCAGTCCAAGTGCTCCTACCGGTATATTCTCAAGATTACGATCGTTACGGCGTAACATCATTAGTACCTCCCAGGTTTAATAATTTTTTTTGGATACGGATATCGTCACCGGTAATACGCAGAATTGTATAATTACTGCTGATTCGTGAGAATGTCCGTTCCGAGTAGATTGATTTTATATCCTCCAATGCAAGGTTGGTAGATATTATGGTTGATTTCTGCCTTAATATGCGTTCATTCAGACAAATGAACAACTGGGATACAGTAAATGAATTCGGCAGTTCTGTACCCAGATCATCAATGATCAGCAAGTCACAGTCATAGATGTGTTCAAATACATCAGAATCCTTGTCCTGTCTTTTACCAAATGTATTCTCTGCAAGGATATCAAAAAGTCCGGCTGCTGTAAAGTAAATAACGGAATAAGCGGAATCCATTAATTCTTTTGCGATGCAGTGAGAAAGAAAAGTCTTTCCGACACCGGTATCTCCATACAGTAGTATGTTATGAAATTCTTTAGAAAATGTATCTACGAAGTTGTGACAGACATTTAATGCAGTTTCCATTGATTCCAGAGAAGAACGTCCGGTAAGCGGATCGATATGATTCCTGGAATAATAGGACAGAGAACAGGTTGAAAAGTTCTCTTTGTCAAGGATATCTTTGAGATTAGATTGCGTATATAAATAATCCACAATCGCTTTTTTGAAACAGTGACATTTATGTGTGCCAATATAACCGGTATCTTTACAATCCGGACACTGATAGTGTAATTCAAGGTAATTGGCAGGAAGACCATGTGCTTTTAGTAAAGCCGGCTTTCTGGCGGAGAGTTCTTTGAGCTCTGATTTTAAAGAAGAAAGAGCAGTCTGATCTCCGTCCAGAAGCAGTCTTGCCTTTTTAACACTTAAAGAGGAGATGGAATGATCCACTTCCTCTAATTCGGGAATGAGGGCGTATGCCTTCTCATAGCGTTTTCTGAGTTGAAACTCATTATCCAGTTGTTTTTGTTCATAAGTACGCATTAAATGATCGTACTGAGAATTGGAAAGTGCCATGTTATGGAAAACTCCTCTGCATTCGCATAATAGAATCTGATATGTATACTTTATTGCTGAACCAGACGACGTTCCAGATCATTCATGTCATAAGAACGTCCGTCGAAATTGTTGAACTTATTGTTCTGGTTAATTGCAGGCTTCTGTGCCTGTTGCTGTCTTTTGCGTTCCTTTGCGAGCTCTTTCGCACGTTCCTTCTCTTTGCGATAATCAGCATCTACCGCATCGATATCTTTTAACTGACGGACATTCTTGTCCTTCCAGCGCTTCAGAATGGAATCGGTATAGTCAAAGCTTGGCTGATGAATGGCATTCATCGTACGGTCACATGCTTCAAGGATTACTTCCAGAGCAAAACCATATTCTTCTGACCATTTGCGGATATAGGCAATCTCAGAAGCGGCAGGACCGCGGCCCTTAATCCCATATGCATTCAGGACGCAATAACAGTTCTTATTATAAAGAAATGAACTTGTCTTGGCAAGATTCACAGTTGTTATGTTTTCTTCATGCCATGATAAGGCCACCTTATTAATATAATGCATACTCTTGTGACCATTTTCGACACAATATTCGATCAGATACTCAATAAGTTCAGCTGACATATTCAGTGTGTCATAAAAATAAGTAATCTGGTCAATATCAGTAGCGGAAAGTGTCTTGCCGAGATACTGTTCGGCAACAAAGAGTAATTCTTTGAATTCTGCACGTTCCTTACGGCTACGGTACTGCTGTATATTTGTTGTAGATGCCGGAACCGCAGAAACAGGGGCTTCGACAGAATCAACAGGGTAATCCATCTGATTTGTCATAGATGGAACGGACGCAGTCATATAGCCGGACTGTACATCGTGTAATTCGGAAGTTGGTACGGATGAACGGACCGTACTTTGCGGAGTCGGATCATCCGGAGTGTCATCCAGATAATCAAGGAGTCCTTCACTCTTCCAGTATCTTAATGCGCGGAGTACATCCTTCTCTGTGCACTCGAGCAGATCAGCCAGCTCGGAAACAGAAAGACATCCGGAGGACTGATTCATATGACGGAGAAGCAGGAGATATACTTTGACATATTCTCCATTGGCTCTGACCATATACTGGTCGATAAATTCATTGTCCAGTACAGTCGCGTTCGTCTGTACATACTTCGTAAGTTTTAATTCCTTCATAATAATTCCCCGTCCTCCCCAGAACTTTTTGTATCTTTCGTTTCATCGTAGACACATTATAGCACCGGGAAGACGGGGAAAAAAGAAATTTTTGAGTCAAAATCCGACTTTTTTGTGGATAAAATTGTGTGGATAATGTGGATAACTAGTGTTTAAGCAGGTTTTCCCCAATGTTTACAACGTTTCCGGCTCCCATAGTTATCAACACATCTCCCTTCTGGCACTTGTCCAGACAGAAGTTTTCAATCTCTTCAAAGCTTGGGAAATAGTAAGCATCGCATCCTTTTTTCTTTAATTCTTCTGCGATCATCTCAGAAGACATGCCCAGAGTATCTGTCTCACGGGCAGCGTAGATGTCTGCGAGGATCACATGATCGACATGTGTCAGAGCATCTACAAATTCAGGGAATAATGCTTTGGTACGTGTATAAGTATGTGGCTGGAAGATGCACCATATTTCTTTGTGCGGGTATTCCTTGGCCGCTGTTAAAGTTGCATTGATCTCTGTTGGGTGATGAGCATAATCATCAATGACGGTAACTCCATTAACTTCACCTTTATATTCGAAACGACGGTCTGTGCCGTGGAACGATTTCAGTCCTTCTTTGATCTTGGTAAATGGAACTCCGAGAAGGTCTGCAACGGCAATGGCTGATAATGCATTGGATACATTATGATCTCCATTCACCGATAATGAGATACGGTCGATAAATTCACCGGATTTTACCAGATCGAAAGAGGCCTCTCCCTTCTTATCATGAAGGATATTGGTTGCACTGTAGTCAAGAGAGCTGTCATTACCGTAACGGATCACGCGGCAGTCAAGGTCAGCAGTGATCTCTTCAAGATCAGGAATGTTGTCGTTGATAACAAGTGTTCCATCCTTTGGAAGTAATTTCGCAAAGCGGTGGAAAGAATTACGGATATCAGCCAGGTCTTTGAAGAAATCCAGATGATCTTCGTCAATATTCAGGATTACGCCGATCTTCGGGAAGAAATGCAGGAAACTGTTCGTATATTCACAGGCTTCTGTGACAAAATATTCAGAATTACCTACACGGATGTTACCGCCGATAGCCTTTAAGATGCCGCCGACAGAGATGGTAGGATCCATTTCTCCGGCAAGTAAAATGTGTGACAGCATAGAAGTTGTCGTTGTCTTGCCGTGGGTACCGGAAATTGCGATCGGTACATCATAGTTGGTCATTAACTGTCCGAGCAGTTCTGCACGGGTCAGCATAGGAAGAGTCTGTTTTACAGCTTCTGCGAATTCTTCGTTATCAGGATGAATTGCGGCAGTATATACAACAACATCGATGCCGGAAATAATATTAGAAGCTTTCTGTCCGTAGAATACTTTGGCCCCCAGCTTTTCCAGATGATCTGTGAGGGCGGATTCTTTATTATCAGATCCGGAAATAGTGAAACCTTCTTTTAAAAGTATCTCGGCAAGACCACTCATGCTGATACCGCCGATTCCGATAAAGTGTACGTGTACAGGTTTTTCAAAATTAATTTTATACATAATATACCATCCTTTTTAATAATATAGGTAAAAAGATCATCATAAAAACTACATGTTCTTCATATTATTATAAACATATATCAAAAAAAATCCAAGTCGTAAGTTTTTGTAATAATTTAACAAAAAGTTTGCGTAAATCGAAAAAAAACTGTAAAAATTGTTAGCTGCGTAAGAAGAAGTATGGTATAATAAAAAAAGTAAGACTACTGAGAAGGGGTGATGACATGAGAAAGAAGGAAATGATAGCAATGCTGCTGGCAGGAGGACAGGGCAGCAGACTTGGAGTCCTCACAGCAAAAGTTGCAAAACCTGCCGTTGCATTTGGAGGTAAATATCGCATTATTGACTTTCCACTCAGCAACTGCATTAATTCAGGAATTGATACGGTGGGTGTATTGACCCAGTATCAGCCATTGAGATTGAATGCGCATATAGGAATCGGTATTCCCTGGGATCTTGATAGGAATTACGGAGGAGTAACGGTTCTTCCACCATATGAGAGAAGCGGAAGCAGTGAATGGTATTCTGGAACTGCGAACGCAATTTATCAGAATCTGGATTATATGGAGCAGTTTGATCCGGATTATGTACTGATCTTATCAGGGGATCACATTTATAAAATGGACTATGAAGTAATGCTGGATTATCATAAGGCGAATAACGCAGACGTGACGATTGCGGCAATGCCGGTGCCGATGGAAGAGGCAAGCCGTTTCGGTATTGTTATCGCAGATGAAGATGGAAGAATTCAGGAATTCCAGGAAAAACCTGCGGAACCAAAGAGTAATCTGGCATCTATGGGAATTTATATATTCTCATGGAAAGTCCTGAAGGAAGCGTTGGAGACATTGAAAGACGAGCCTGGTTGTGACTTCGGAAAGCATATCATTCCATATTGTCACAATAAAGGCGAGAGATTGTTCGCATATGAATATAACGGTTACTGGAAAGATGTCGGAACACTGGGATCTTACTGGGAAGCCAATATGGAACTGATCGATATCATACCGGAGTTCAATTTATATGAAGAATTCTGGAAGATATATACCAACAGTGAGATTCTGCCGCCACAGTATATTTCGGCACAGTCAGTGATTGAGAGAAGTATTATCTGTAACGGTGCGGAAGTATATGGTGAAGTACATAACAGTATTATCGGATCCGGAGTTGTTATAGGAGAAGGATCCGTGATCAGGGATTCTATTATCATGAAAGATACCAGGGTTGGTAAGAATTGTGTCATGGATAAGGCAATCATTGCAGAAAATTGCCTGGTTGGGGATAATACTACATTTGGCATCGGAAGTGATATACCGAACAAATTAAAACCGGCAATTTATTCATTTGGCCTGGTTGCCGTGGGTGAAAAATCTGTAATACCGGATGGGGTGCAGATTGGAAAGAACACTGCTATCAGTGGAGTAACATCCAAAGAAGATTACCCGAATGGAGTACTGGAAAGTGGAGAAACATTGATAAAGGCAGGTGAACGAGCATGAGAGCAGTAGGAATTATTTTAGCAGGTGGTAACAGCAATAAGATGCGTGAACTGACACATAAAAGAGCAGTGGCAGCAATGCCGATCGCCGGAAGTTACAGAGCGATTGACTTTGCACTCAGTAATATGTCAAACTCTCATATTCAGAAGGTGGCAGTTCTGACACAGTACAATGCCCGTTCGTTGAATGAACATCTGAATTCTTCAAAATGGTGGGATTTCGGAAGAAAGCAGGGGGGATTATATGTATTTACCCCGACGATCACCGCAGAGAACGGATACTGGTACCGCGGAACAGCAGACGCAATTTATCAGAATCTGGATTTCTTAAAGAGATGTCACGAACCTTATGTAATCATTACATCCGGTGATGCTGTATATAAGATGGATTATAACAAAGTACTGGAATATCACATTGCAAAGAAAGCGGATATTACAGTGGTATGCAAAGAACTTGGTCCGAACGAAGATGCAAGCCGTTTCGGAACGATCAAGATGAATGATTCGATGCGTATTGAAGAGTTCGAGGAAAAGCCGATGGTGGCACAGTCGCAGATTGTATCAACAGGTATCTATGTAATCAGAAGACGCCAGCTGATCGATCTGATCGAACATTGCGCAGAAGATGACAGACATGATTTTGTGACCGATATTCTTATCAGATATAAGAATCTGAAGAAAATCTACGGTTATAAAATAAAAGATTACTGGAGCAACATTTCAACAGTGGATGCATATTATCAGACGAATATGGATTTCCTGAAACCGGAAGTACGTGAGTATTTCTTCCGGACACAGCCGGGTATTTATTCCAAGGTCAGCGACTTGCCGCCGGCAAAATACAACCCGGGATCTATGGTTAAGAACAGCCTTGTGGCGAGTGGAAGTATCATTAATGGTACAGTCGAGAATTCGATTCTTTTCAAGAAGACATTCGTGGGGAACAACTGTGTCATTAAGAATTCCATTATTCTTAATGATGTCTATCTCGGAGACAATGCATATATTGAGAACTGTATTGTAGAAAGCAGGGATACGATCCGGGCAAACACACGCTATGTTGGTGAAAATGGTGTGAAGGTAGTCGTAGAAAAAAATGAGAGGTATGCACTTTAAGAAAAAGCAGTGCAAAGGCTAGAAGAAAGGGGCTAGAACAACATGCAGATTACAGATGTACGAGTACGTAAAGTAGCAAAGGAGGGCAAGCTGAAAGCTGTCGTTTCCATTACCATGGATGAGGAATTTGTGGTACACGATATTAAGGTGATTGAAGGAGAAAAAGGACTCTTTATCGCAATGCCAAGCAAGAAAGCATTGGATGGAGAGTATAGAGATATTGCGCATCCAATCAACTCAGGAACAAGAGAGCGCATTCAGAATATTATCCTTGAGAAATATGAAGAAGCTCTGACTGAGGATGTAGCAGAAGCATAGAGGGCATATGTATCGGCGAAAAAGAGGAGTGGGAATTTCCCGCTCCTCTTTTTAGGATAACTGAATTATGCCGGATCGGCCTCTAATTGAAAATGCATCGCCTTGTGTGTGACCGGATGTTTGAAATCGAGCTTATAAGCACACAATCGGATTGTCTGCCATCCTTTATTGCCGGTAAGCTCCGGGTTATATTTTGTATCTCCGACGATCGGGCATCCAATGGAGGCAAGCTGCACACGGATCTGGTGATGACGTCCGGTGTCCAGATGAATCTCAAGTTCGGTCTCGTGACATTCCTGACTTTGCGAAGACAGAGAGACATCAACAGAGGAAGAGCTGCCGGAAACAGTTGAAAACAACCGGCCATGGTCAGGAACCGTATCATAATGCAGCCGTGCAATCTTCGCTCCGTTTTCCTTTGCAGAACAGATTCGGGAAGTGTTCGTCCGGGCATCTTTGACCATATAATTCTCGAGTGTTCCTTCTTCCTCGGAAGGCGCATTGGTGACAAGCGCGCGGTAATATTTCCCGAATCCCTGATTCTGTAACTGCTTATTCAGATCTTTTGCAGCAGCCGGAGTCTTGGCAAAGACAAGGATTCCGGCAACTGGCTGGTCGAGTCTGTGGATGACGGCAAGGTAAGGCTCAGCAGAGCCAGGGGTTCTGGAACCAATGGATTTTGGTGCACCGGATTTTCCGGAAGTGCCGGAAGCTTTCGCCAGATGATTCTTGACCAGGCTGACCATGTCTGGGTAACGGATGCTTTTGCTCTGGGTTGCTATGCCATGTGGTTTGACACAGACGAGGATGTGTGGGTCTTCATATAATATATTTAAAGTAGCCATATACTTCTCCTTTGTTAAGACAAATGATATACTTATTAAATCATGGAGGGGAAAAAACTGCAAGCAGACATTGGCGGAAGCAGAGATAGAGATAATATCTTGACAAAACATATTTCATGGATTAAAATAATTGACAATTCAAAAAAAATTTTTATGGCGATGAAGGGAATTAGTACATGAGAATCCAGCCGCAGAGAGGATATCATATGGTGTGAGATATCTGCTGTTCATCACATGGAACCGGTCCTGGAGCCACTGCATGAAAGTGCAGCGTGTCAGCCGGCGTTAACGGCCAATGAAGAGAGCTGCGAAAGGGTCGCAGTTAACTAGGGTGGTACCGCCGAGCTTTTCGGTCCCTTTTTCGGGGAGTCGAAAGGCCCGGCGTTTTTTGTGTCAGGTTGTGGAACTCCCGGCAAAAAAATAACGTGGAATAAGGATTTCACCAAAATTGAAAAGGAGAAGAGAAACATGGCAAAGGAAAAATTAGTCAAAAACATTACATCCCGTGACGAAGATTTCGCACAGTGGTACACAGACGTTGTACGTGAAGCAAATCTTTGTGATTATTCAAGCGTAAAAGGATGCATGAACTACTTACCGAACGGTTATGCAATCTGGGAACTGATCCAGGCAGATCTGGACAGACGTTTCAAAGAAACAGGAGTTGAGAATGTATACCTGCCAGTACTGATTCCGGAGTCACTTCTGGAAAAAGAAGCTGATCACGTAGAAGGATTCGCACCGGAAGTTGCATGGGTAACACACGGTGGAATGGAAAGACTGCAGGAAAGATTATGTGTACGCCCTACATCAGAGACACTGTTCTGTGACCTCTGGGCTAAAACAGTAAAATCATACAGAGATCTTCCAAAGGTATGGAACCAGTGGAACTCCGTTCTCCGTTGGGAGAAGACAACAAGACCATTCCTTCGTTCAAGAGAATTCTTATGGCAGGAAGGTCACACACTTCATGCAACATATGAAGAAGCAGAAGAAAGAACAATCCAGATGTGGGAAGTTTATAAGGATTGCTATAAAGAGACAATGGCTATCCCATTCGTAGCAGGAAGAAAGGCAGAACACGAGAAATTCGCCGGAGCAGAAGACACATACACGATCGAAGCACTGATGCATGACGGAAAAGCACTTCAGTCTGCGACAAGCCATTTCTTCGGAAACGGATTCCCGGATGCATTCGGAATCAAATATGTAGATAAGAACAACGAACTGCACAGTGCGTATGAGACATCATGGGGATGGTCAACAAGAAGTATCGGAGCCCTGATCATGGTTCACGGTGACGATGACGGACTGGTACTGCCACCACACGTAGCACCGGTTGAATGTAGAATCATCCCAATCGCTCAGCACAAAGAAGGTGTACTTGACAGATCTTATGCACTGCTTGACGAACTGAAAAAAGCAGGATACAGAGTGAAGATCGATGACTCTGATAAGAGTACAGGATGGAAATTCTCTGAGCAGGAGATCCTTGGTATTCCAACACGTATCGAGATCGGACCAAAGGATATCGAGAAGAACCAGGTTGTTGTTGTACGTCGTGATAACCGTGAAAAGATCGTTGTATCTCTCGATGAGATCGCAGTAAAACTGCGCGAGATCTTAGAGCAGGAGCAGCAGGATATGTACAACAGAGCAGAAGAATTCCTGAACAGCCACATTGATACAGCTACTACAATGGATGAAATGGTTGAGAAGTTCAAAGCCAACCGTGGATTTGTAAAAGCATGCTGGTGTGGAGATCCGGAATGTGAGGGCGAAGTAAAATATCAGACAGGCGGAGCTGCAACAAGATGTCTGATCGAAGATGAAGAGTTTATTTCCGATAAATGTATCTATTGCGGAAAACCTGCGAAACACATGGCTTACTGGGGAAAATCATACTAAGAATAAAGAGATTATAAGTACTGGACGGTGGATTTTAGGAATCTACCGTCCATTTTTTATCAACAGTCACCGGCAAAAATATGGTATGATATAGAATGTTGATAACGTGGATAAACGGAGGAAATATTTGTGAATAACTTTAATATAAAATTACCGGATGATGTACAGTTTATCATTCATACCTTACAGTTGCATGGATTTGAAGCATACGCAGTCGGGGGATGTGTCAGAGATTCCATCCTTGGCAGAGAACCGGGCGACTGGGATATTACAACATCAGCAATGCCGGAAGAGACAAAGGCATTATTTGACAAAACATTTGATACGGGAATTGAGCATGGAACGATAACCGTACTTTTGAATCATGAGGGATACGAAGTTACGACGTACAGAATCGATGGAAAATACGAAGACAGCAGACATCCGAAAGAAGTCACATTTACAAGAAATCTGAAAGAAGACCTGCTCAGACGGGATTTTACGATCAATGCCATGGCATATAATGACAAGGATGGGATCGTAGATATCTTTGGAGGAATGCAGGATCTGGAAAAGCATATGATACGCTGTGTGGGAAATGCCAGGGAACGTTTCTCGGAAGATGCGCTCCGGATTTTAAGAGGCGTCAGATTTGCGGCACAGCTTGGATTTGAGATTGATGAGGAGACGAAAGAAGGAATGAAGCTTCTTGCGCCGACACTGGAAAATATCAGTGCGGAGAGGATACAGGTAGAACTGGTGAAGATGCTGACATCTGACCGGCCGGAGCTTATAAGAACTGCTTATGAACTTGGGATTACGAAGGTATTTTTGCCGGAATTTGACCGTATGATGGAGACAAAGCAGGAAACACTGCATCATATGTACACAGTCGGGGAACATACCATTCATGCGATGATGAATGTCCGCAATGATAAGATCTTAAGATTAACAATGTTACTGCATGATACAGGCAAACCGGAATACAAGACGATGGATGAAGACGGTGTGGCGCATTTTAAAATGCATGCATTAGGAAGCGAGCGGATTGCCAAAGAAGTGCTTCGGAGATTAAAGTTCGATAATGATACGCTGCATAAGGTTACAAGACTTGTGCTGAATCATGATTACCGCATGCCGGCCGTGCCGAAAAATGTCAGAAGGGCAATGAATAAGATCGGCGAAGACATTTTCCCATACTATATGGAAGTAAGGAGAGCAGATGTTCTGGCACAAAGTGAGTACCAGAGAGCAGAAAAATTAAAAAACCTCGATGAAGTAGAACAGACATATGCAGAGATTATAGAAAAAGGCCAGTGTGTTTCATTAAAAGAATTAGCTGTGACAGGTAGAGATCTGATCCGGGCGGGAATGAAGCCGGGAAAAGAGATAGGGGAAAAGTTAAACGAATTATTGAACCTTGTGATCGAGAATCCGGAAATGAACACCAAAGAGATCCTGCTGAAATATAGTTTCCCGGATAAAGAAGTATAACAGCAGTGAATATTTTTTATATTTCCCACATACATTTAAAAAGAATATCAAGTGTAAAGCGCGGGGAATATAAATGCAGGAATTTGAACAAAAAATACTGGAACAATATGATATAGAAGTAAGCAGCACCCGCAAAGTCAGGGGTGCTGTTTTATGCGAAACAAATAAGGGATTATTCCTTTTAAAAGAGATTACAACATCTGAGAAGAGAATCCCTGCGTTATGTGAACTTTATACACGGCTTTATGAGCAGGGGTATCATAGGATCGATTATGTGGTCACGAACCGTAACGGCGAATATATATCTGCATTGGATAACGGAGACCGGTACATATTAAAGAAATGTTTTGCCGGACGTGAATGCGACATTAAGAAGACAAGGGAAATATTTGAAGCGGCGGGAAATCTGGCAAAACTACATATCATTATGCGTTATGAACTGGAACATGGGATACCGGAAGGAACCAAAACAGATGAAAAATACAGACGGCATAATCGTGAATTGAAAAAGGTCCGGCAGTTTACAAGAAAAGTTGTTCCCAAGGGTGAGTTTGAATTTGCCTTTTTGAAACAGTTTGATCAGATGTATCAATGGGCAGAGGCAGCAGTGGAAGAACTGGAGCGGTCGGATTATGAGAAACTGTATGCTGAAGAGATGAAGAAGTTCGGTATGATACATGGAGAGTATAATTATCATAATATCATTATGACAAAAGAAGGAATCGCCACAACCAATTTTGAAAAATTCTGCAGGGACATTCAGGTGGAAGATCTGTATTATTTCCTCAGGAAGGTTCTGGAAAAAAGTGGATGGAAGATCCGCCTGGGTGATGGCATGCTGAATGCCTATTCGGCAATACATCCGCTTACGGAGGGCGAAATGGAATATCTGAAGATCCGTCTGATCTATCCGGAAAAATTCTGGAAAACGGCCAATTCGTATTATTGTACAAATAAAGCATGGATATCGGTAAAAAACATAGAAAAGCTTCAGACTGCGATAAGGCAGACAGAAGAGAAAAAAATGTTTTTAAAAGAAGTATTTGGATTTGAACTTTAAAGGTATGGTAAAATAGCGAAAAAGCTTGAAAATACAGGGGAAACGTGGGATTTACCTTGACATTCACAGTGAAAACAGGTATAACAATACATAAAGGCATGCCATATGACGGGTATGGACGTTGACTTTGTATAAAAAGAATTGAAATCGTGAATTCTAAATGTAAATAAGAGGAGGAATAATCCATGAATAAGACAGAACTGATCGCAGCAATTGCTGACCAGGCAGAATTATCAAAGAAAGACTCTGAAAAAGCTTTAAAAGCTTTTATCGATGTTGTTACAGAAGAATTAAAGAAAGAACATAAAGTACAGGTTGTTGGATTTGGTACTTTCGAAGTAAGCATGAGAGCTGAAAGAGAAGGAAGAAATCCTCAGACAGGCGAGACTATGAAGATTGCTGCATGTAAAGCACCAAAATTCAAAGCTGGTAAAGCATTAAAGGATGCTATCAACGAGTAGTCTGAATTGTAATATTTATAAATGTATTTTATGCCGGAGAGTATCTTGATGCCCTCCGGTTTTTTCAATCGTTATGCGTTCGAAAGAAGCTGCAACCTACAGGCACTGTAGATACCAAAGTATGCAGGAGAATAAAGATATGAGATTAGATAAATTTTTAAAAGTTTCCAGACTGATCAAACGCCGGACCGTAGCTAACGAAGCCTGCGATGCCGGTCGTGTACTGGTGAATGACAAGCCGGCCAAGGCATCGGTAAAGGTAAAACCGGGAGATATCATAGAAATCCAGTTTGGAACAAGAACCGTAAAAGTAGAAGTACTTGATATCAAGGATACGACAAAAAAAGAAGAGGCAGGAGACCTGTTCAAATATTTATAAAATAAATAAAGAGCCTGCGAAAAATCAGCAGATCAGCACAACCTTTCTTAAGTGATCATATGAAAAGTCATAATTTGTGATTTCTGTTCATATGATTAGTAAGAAAGGTTGTGATAGTTTTGGAGACCACAGCAGTACAAAAAAGCCATAAACTGGTATTAAATAACCGGAAAACCGGACTGGTGACCGGAGTGTTGGATGTCCTGTCTTTTAATCTGAATGAGATATTGTTGGAGACGGAGCAGGGAATGCTCATGGTAAAGGGCACGGATCTGCATGTAAACCGGGTGAATCTGGAAAAGGGAGAGATTGATCTGTCCGGCAACATTGAAAGTATCTCTTATTCGGATATACAGTCTCCCGGAAAACAGGCGGAAAGTCTGTTTGGAAAATTGTTTCGCTGAAAAAGCGGAGAGAAATCCGGTGAAATTTATGAAACGGGATGGAAATATGAGATGGGAATAACAAAAGAATTATTTATATTTCTTTCTGCAATATTGTCCGGAGCAATTGTACGTCTTGTATACCGCTGCATAAGCTGTCTGCGAAATGTGATACATCATACGCACTGGATCGTTGAGCTGGAAGATCTGGCATACTGGGTCGGAACCGCAATTTTTTTGTTTGTGCAGATTTACTACACAAGTAGTGGTAGTGTAAGGTGGTATTTTGTACTAGGTATTGGGCTTGGAGCATCAGCTATGTCGGTTTTTCTAGTGGCTATTAGGAAGTGGTATCGAAAAATTGTATGTCCGGGAAGCGGGTTTTTGGCTGAAACACTTGAAAAAGGCCGGAAAAAAAGATAGAATAAAGGCAATTAACAGGTGAGTGGAATGACAGAGATGTCAAACAAGGGTGAGTAAAATAAGATGAAAGATGTAAAACAGAGAAACCGCAGAAGACGGCAGCGCAGGTGTTCTCAGGATCATAAGAGAAGTGTGCTGGCGATTAGTGCTGTTGTTCTTTTGCTGACAGTTATGGTGTCTGCGAACAGTATGACGTTAAAGGCGAAGAACAGAGAATATCAGGCGCAGGAGACAGAACTGAAAGAGCAGATCCAGGCAGAAAAAGACCGGTCAAAAGAGATCAAAGAATTAGATAAATATGTCGGAACAGACAAATACGTAGAAGACGTGGCGAAAGAAAAGCTGGGTCTGGTACATAATAATGAGATAATTTTCAAAGCAGAATAAGAGTACTCGGAACAAATGATAAGCTTCAGGAAGAGATTCCTGAAGCTTTTTTCTGTTTATCGGGGAAATAAAAAGAAAAGGTCGAAAGGGGAGCAATAAAGTGGCACGGATAAAAGAACAGGAAATATTTGTGAATCCATATGTGGTGCAGATGGACAAATTTGCGGAGTCTCTGCAGCATCTATCAAAAACATTTTTAAATATGGAACATTATAAAGGAACATTGTCCAAAGAAGAAATTGATGAAATGTTTGACAAAGTAACGGGGAATGTCTGTGCCGGTTGTGAGCGAAAAGAAGTGTGTCTCGGCGAGAGGCGGGAGAAAACATATCAGATGATGTATGAAATCATGTGTGCAGCAGAAGAGTATGGTGCAGAACTGAATATGGAATTGAAAAAAAGACTGAAAAGGCAATGCATGCTTGCGCCGCGTTTCCTAAGGGAAAGTCTGGAAGTGTTTGAAAATGCCAAACAGATATTGATGTGGAATCACAGGATGCTGCAGACAAGAGAAGGATATGCCACACAGCTTACAAGCTTTGCAAAGATGATACAGTATACAACCAGAGAACTGGATGCGGGGATCTTTCAGGATGAATATCTGGAAAAACGTATAAAAACAGCCTTAAAAAAAGAGAATGTAAAGATGTTATCGATTGTATTTTATATGACCCAGCAGGGAAAATATGAGGTACATCTGACGGTAAAAGCGGTTAAGGGACGGGTAATCCTTGCAAAAGATATCGCATTTCTGGTGGGAAAATGTATAGGAAGAACCATGATCCCAAGACAGGGAGAACGACTTGTGATAGGAGGGGAATATGGAACCATTGCATGTGTGGAAGGTGCGAAATTTCAGACGCTTCAGGGGATTGCCCGGATCGGAAAAGGACTGGAGCAGATATCGGGGGATACTTTTCTTATGAAAGATCTGCCGGGAGGCCGCAAAGGAATCGCGCTTTCTGATGGAATGGGATCGGGAGAAGAAGCATTCCGGGACAGTACGATGGTGGTAGAAATGTTAGAAGAACTGTTAGAGGCAGGATTCCCGGTAGAGACGGCGGTGCAGATGATGAATACGGCGCTGGTGATCGGAAGGGAAGAAGTGAAATTCTGCACACTGGATGTATGTCTGTTTGATCTGTATCGTGGAAGCTGTGAATTTGTAAAGGCGGGCGCGGCCGCAACATTTATCAAAAAGAAGGATAAAGTTGAAAAAATTGTATCAACAACACTTCCGATCGGGGTTATACAGAATATTGAGATTGACCGGGAAGTGTGTGATCTGGAATCCGGGGATTATGTGGTCATGGTGACGGACGGAGTTCTGGATGCACTTCCGGCAAAAGAACAGGAAGAACAGATGATAGATATTATTCAAAACACGAATATTGTAAATCCGACAGAGTTTGCAAGAAGCATTCTAAGTGAGGTGTTGAAATATTCGGGAGAAATGCCACTGGATGATATGACGATCCTTGTGATCGGCCTGTGGGGAGTGAGCTGACTTTCCGATAAGTTGACTTTCTATAAGAAATTATATATATTTATCATGATATCGAAACAAATAAAAGAGTTATATATTTCGAAAAAATATGAAAACAAATCAGATAAAAAGGAAGACCGGAATGTATGAACGGGTGAGGGCATATGTGAAAAAATACCATATGCTGCAGGAAAAAGATCATGTAATTGCAGGCGTATCGGGAGGTGCAGACTCCGTATGCCTTCTTTTCATGCTTGTAAAACTTCAAAAGGAAATGCGGTTTGGGTTGACGGTAGTGCATATTCATCACGGACTTCGCGGAGAAAGTGCGGATGCAGATGAGAATTACGTCAGAGCCCTTTGTGAGAAGCTGGATGTTGAACTTCTGGCTTTTCATGAAGATGTCGGAAGATATGCGAAAGAACAGAAGATGACGCTCGAAGAGGCAGGAAGGAATGTCAGAAGACATATATTCGAAGAAGTCTGTCACAGGAAAAACGGAACGAGGATCGCGCTGGCGCATCATCAGAATGACAATGCGGAGACACTTCTGTGGAATTTAAGCCGTGGATGTGGTCTTAAAGGGATCGGCGGGATCAGTCCGGTTGACGGAAAGTATATCCGGCCGCTTCTGGGGGTAAGAAGACAGGAAATCGAAGAATATTTAAAAGAAAATAATATAGACTATTGTACCGATGAGACGAATCTGGAAGACCATTATACAAGGAATCGTCTTAGAAATCATGTGATCCCATACCTGGAACGAGAGATTAATCCAAGAGCTGTTTCACATATGGCGGATACGATGGAGCAAATGCGGACAGTGTGGGCATTTATGGAAGAGGAAGTGGAAAAATGCAGAAAATACTGCGTAAAACCCAAACAAGATAAAGCAGATGGAGTAGTGATCCTGGAAGAGGGTTTCCGAAGTGTAAATGAGACTGTCCGGACGTTTCTGATCCATGAACTGTTGTGCGAAACGGCAGGACGCAAAAAAGATATTGAACAGATCCACGTAAAACTGGTGGAAGAACTGATGGAACATCAGACCGGACGGAAGATTATGCTGCCTTATGAGATGACCGGGGAAAGGTGTTACGAAGGAATCTGGCTTCATAAAGTGAAGGATAAAGAAAAATCCGGAGAAAATTCTAAGCCGCCGGTACAGATGCGCATACTGGAACGAACACCACAAACCAGTGTATTTCCTAAAAAAACCTACACGAAATGGTTTGACTATGATATAATTAAGAGCACTGTAAAAATAAGACATAAGCAGCCTGGAGACTATATTACGATTGACAAAAACGGCAGTACACAGAGCCTGAAAAAGTATTTTGTCAATGTGAAAGTCCCGAGAGAAGACAGGGAGAAGATCTGGCTGGCAGCAGACGGCAGCCACATCCTGTGGATCATCGGATACAGACAGAACCAGGCATATCAGGTTACAGATAAAACCAGAAGAATTCTGGAAATAGAATTTAACGGAGGAGAAGAAGATGGCAGAGAGAGTAAAAGTATTAGTTCCTGAAGAGGATGTTGCAAAGAGAATCAAAGAGCTTGGCGAACAGATCAGCAAAGATTATGCCGGAAAGCAGGTACATCTGATCTGTGTATTGAAGGGTGGCGTATTCTTCATGTGCGAACTGGCGAAGAGAATCACCGTTCCGGTATCAATGGACTTTATGAGTGTCAGCAGCTACGGTGACGGAACGAAGTCAAGCGGTGTTGTTAAGATCGCAAAAGACTTAGATGAGACACTGGAAGGAAAAAATGTACTGATCGTGGAGGATATTATTGACTCCGGAAGAACATTATATTATCTGATGGACATCTTATCTAAGAGAAATCCAAAGAGCATGAAGCTCTGTACGCTTCTGGATAAACCGGAAAGAAGAGTAAAAGATGTAAAAGTAGATTATGTCGGATTCAATATCCCGGACGAATTCGTTGTGGGATATGGACTGGATTACGCCCAGAGATACAGAAATCTTCCATTCATCGGAGTGGTAGAGGGCGTGGAATAAGGCGCGGCATAAGAAAGGAGCCTGAAAATTGAATAATAAGAAAGCGAGAGGGCTGAATGGTGTTGTATTCCTCGTGTTTGTCGTATTTTTGTTCGCAGCACTGTGGTTTACCAATCAGTTCGATCAACGAGAGAAAGAAATTTCCTGGAAGAAATTCCAACAGCTGGTTCAGAACGACAAGATCGAGTCTGTAGAAGTGAATCAGAACAAGAGCGTTCCGACGGGGCGCGTGGAGATTACGCTGAAGGGAGATGACAGTTCCGATAATGTCAGATATCTGTATGTCTCCGATGTAAATGAGATCCAGGATTACCTGAAAGAGCAGAATGTGGATTATACCATGCCGGATATTCCACAGGACAGCTGGGCAGCAACTACATTTCTGCCGGTTATCCTTACACTGGTCGGAGTGTTCCTGATCTTTGGTCTGATGAACCGTCAGGGCGGCGGGGCCAATTCGAAAGCAATGAATTTCGGAAAGAGCCGTGCAAAACTGAGCACAGACCGTGACAAGAAAGTGACATTTGCCCAGGTGGCAGGTCTGGAAGAAGAAAAAGAGGAACTGGAGGAGATCGTTGATTTCCTGAAGTCTCCGAAGAAATATATCCAGGTGGGAGCAAGAATCCCGAAAGGTGTACTGTTAGTAGGCCCTCCGGGAACCGGTAAGACGCTGCTTGCCAAAGCAGTTGCTGGAGAAGCAGGAGTTCCGTTCTTTACGATCTCCGGTTCAGACTTTGTGGAAATGTTCGTTGGTGTCGGAGCTTCCCGTGTCAGAGACTTGTTCGAGGAAGCGAAGAAGAATGCACCGTGTATCATTTTCATCGATGAGATCGATGCAGTTGCAAGACGCCGTGGAACCGGAATGGGCGGCGGACACGATGAGCGTGAGCAGACACTGAACCAGTTGCTGGTAGAGATGGACGGATTCGGCGTCAATGAAGGCATCATTGTGATGGCGGCTACAAACCGTGTGGATATTCTTGACCCTGCAATCTTACGTCCGGGACGATTCGACCGTAAGGTTATGGTCGGAAGACCGGATATTAAGGGCCGCGAAGAGATCCTCAAGGTACATGCGAAGGGGAAACCGTTAAGCGAAGAGATCAATCTGCAGCAGATCGCGCAGACAACGGCAGGATTTACCGGAGCTGATCTTGAAAATCTCTTGAACGAAGCAGCAATTCTGGCTGCAAAGGATAACAGAGTATTCTTAAAACAGGAAGACATAAAAAAAGCATTTGTCAAAGTTGGAATCGGTGCGGAGAAGAAGAGCCGCGTTATTTCCGAAAAAGAGAAGAGAATCACAGCATTCCACGAAGCAGGGCATGCGATCTTGTTCCATGTGCTTCCAGATGTGGGACCTGTATACAGTGTTTCAATCATCCCGACGGGAAGTGCGGGCGGATATACGATGCCGCTTCCGGAAAAGGATGAGATGTTTAATACAAAAGGAAAGATGCTTCAGGATATTACGGTAGCACTTGGCGGACGTGTAGCCGAAGAAGAAGTATTTGATGATATTACAACCGGTGCATCTCAGGATATCAAGCAGGCAACGGGCCTGGCCAAATCCATGGTTACGAAGTTCGGTATGTCAGAGGCAGTCGGACTTATTAACTATGATGATGACAACAATGAGGTGTTCATCGGACGTGATCTGGCGCACACAGCAAGAGGCTACGGAGAGGGCGTGGCGACTGTGATCGACCAGGAAGTAAAGAGAATTATTGATGAATGTTATGACAGAGCAAGACATATCATTAGAAAATATGATGATGTTCTGCATGCATGCGCAGATCTTCTGTTGGAAAAAGAAAAGATTTCCCAGGAAGAATTTGAAGCGCTGTTCCCGGAAGATGTATCAGAAGACTAGAAGAAAGCGTGCTCCTTTCCGAGAGCAAAAAATGAGAGAGGTGTTAGTTATATGAATAAGACGGCTTTATTTTGTGATGGAACAGAAGGATATGTGTATCCCCCTGAACCGAAAGAAAGCGAACTGGTGACATTCCGGTTCCGTACGGCGAAGGATGATGTAGACAGAGTAGGGCTTGTGACATCGGCTGACACATATGTAATGGAAAAAGAATGCACACAGGGAGAGTTTGATTATTATACGTTCGAGACACGTCTGGGGGAAGAGCCGTTCAGATATTGTTTCGAAGTGCAGTCTGGGACAGAAAAATATTATTATGGACGATGTGGAATCTCTCGCGAGATCCTGGAGTATTATAACTTTGTTGTAGTACCCGGATTTTCCACACCGGACTGGGCAAAGGGAGCGGTTATGTATCAGATATTTACAGACCGCTTTTATAACGGAGATAAGTCAAATGATGTAGAGACGAATGAGTATTACTATATCGGAGATTATTCCCGGAGAGTAACGAACTGGGATAAATATCCGGCGAACATGGGTGTAAGAGAATTCTACGGCGGGGATCTGCAGGGAGTCATGGATAAGCTTGATTATCTGCAGGACCTGGGCGTAGAAGTCGTATATTTTAATCCGTTATTTGTGTCACCGTCCAACCACAAATACGATATCCAGGATTATGATTATATCGATCCGCATTATGGAAAGATCGTAGATGACGGAGGCGAGGTGCTTCCAAATGGTGTGACGGACAACAGTCAGGCAACGAAGTATAAAAAACGCACGACAGGTCTTAAGAACCTGGAAGCAAGTAATGAGTTGTTCATTAAACTGGTGGAGGAATTACATCGCCGTGGAATGAAAGTTATTCTGGACGGCGTGTTCAACCACTGTGGTTCATTCAATAAATGGATGGACCGTGAGAGAATTTACGAAGGTGAAGAGGATTATGAACCGGGTGCTTATGTATCGGCAGACAGTCCGTACAGAAGCTACTTCCGTTTCTTCAAAGAAGGACCGGAGAACTGGCCGTATAATGGCAATTACGATGGCTGGTGGGGACATGATACTCTGCCGAAACTGAATTACGAAGATTCTGTAAAACTGGAAAATTATATCTTATATATCGGACGGAAATGGGTATCGCCGCCGTATAATGTAGATGGATGGCGTCTGGATGTGGCAGCAGACCTGGGACGCAGCAATGAATACAATCACGAGTTCTGGCAGAAATTCCGAAGAGCCGTGAAAGATGCAAATCCGAATGCACTGATCCTTGCCGAACATTACGGCGATCCGAGTGACTGGCTTAAGGGAGATGAGTGGGATACCGTTATGAACTATGATGCGTTCATGGAGCCGGTTACATGGTTCCTGACCGGAATGGAAAAGCATAGTGATGAGGCGAGAGAAGAGCTCCTTGGCAACATCGATAACTTTATCGGTTCGATGGCACATCACATGTCGAACATGCTGACTCCGTCACTTCAGGTGGCGATGAATGAGCTTTCCAACCATGATCATTCCAGATTCTTAACGAGAACGAATCACATGGTTGGCCGTGTGGAACATCTGGGACCGGAAGCTGCGAACGAGTATGTGAATAAAGCGGTTATGCGTGAAGCGGTTGTTATGCAGATGACCTGGGTCGGAGCTCCGACGGTATATTATGGTGATGAGGCTGGTGTCTGTGGATTTACAGATCCGGATAACAGAAGAACCTATCCGTGGGGACATGAAGATCAGGAACTGATCGCATTCCACAAAGAAGCGATCCGCATCCACAAAGAGCATCCGGCACTTAAGACCGGTTCGTTGAAGATTCTTGGCGGAGAGGAAAATATCCTGTCTTATGCGAGATTTAAAGGGCATGACCGGATCATTGTTGTGATCAATAACCGCAGCGAACGTGCGGAAGTAAAAGTTCCTGTATGGGAAGCAGAGATTCCGATAAAATGCCGCATGAAACGTCTGCTATATTCTTACAAAGAAGGATATACAACAGAGTACGAAGAGTATCTGGTAGAAGACGGAGAAGTGGTTGCGAACATGGGACCACATTCGGCACTTGTACTGGGAATGAGAAATGAAGAGGATCATGACTGGCTGTATATTTTGTAGAATGGGTATGGACCGGCTAATAGTGAATTTTGTAAAGAAGATACAAACAGACTAATAGTGAAATAAAGAAAATAAAAAGATTACCGGAAAATGTAGTGCGTTTTCCGGTAATCTTTTTTTACGTTTTTATACAAACATAATAATGTAAGATCTGGTTTCGATAATGCAAAATTATATTATTTTGTAAGAACTTCTACACCATCTTCTTTAATAAGAACCATATATTCAATCTGAGCAGAAAGACCGTCGTCATCCGTATAAACGGTCCATCCGTTGTCTTCATCTACATAGAATTCCGGAGAACCCTGATTGATCATCGGCTCGATCGTGAACATCATACCAGGAACCAGAACCATCTCACTGCCCTTCGGAGTAACATAACTTACGAATGGCTCTTCGTGGAATTCCAGACCGATTCCATGGCCGCCGATCTCCTCTACGACAGAATATCCATTTTCCTGTGCATGTGAATTGATCGCGTAAGCAATGTCTCCAAGATGTCCCCAAGGTTTTGCTGCTTTAAGTCCAAGCTCTACGCATTCTTTTGTAACACGGACAATACGTTCGGCTTCCGGTGATACGTCACCGATCGTGAACATACGGGATGCATCAGAGAAATATCCGTTTAAAATCGTAGACACATCTACGTTGATGATATCTCCATCGATTAGAATCTCATTTTCACTTGGGATACCGTGGCAGATGACGTTGTTGATGGAAGTACATACGCTCTTCGGGAATCCCTCATAATTCAGAGGCGCCGGGATTCCTCCGTGCTCTGTTGTGAAATCATATACAAGTTTGTCAATTTCGGCAGTGCTCATTCCTGCATGAATATGAGCTGCTACATGGTCGAGAACTGCGGTGTTCAGTTCTGCACTTTTTTTGATCATTTCAATCTGTTCCGGTGTCTTCAGTAATGAACGGTCAGGAACGATCTGGCCTTTGGACGCAAGTGTCCACAATTTTATATCTAACTTATCCACAATACTACCTGCTTTCTACACAAATTTTCCACATGTATTATAGCACGTTTTGGAAAAAGAGACAGGGGAATTTTTGTCAATAGGATTGCCGCAAATGAAAAATCCTTTGTCCCTTATTGTCTCCACCATAAAAATAAGTTATAATTTTATTGGTATTGTATACAGAATGTGGATAAACTATTATGGTTCATAGTAATGATAAAGTTATACACAGGCAACATAGAAAGGAGCAGACATATGTTAAGAATAGGAATGCTTACAAGCGGCGGCGACTGTCAGGCACTGAATGCAGCGATGAGAGGCGTCGTAAAGGGGCTTTTTTCGAAACGAGATGATGTAGAGATTTATGGATTTCAAGATGGATATAAAGGTTTGATCTATTCGAACTTTAAGATGCTTACGTCAAAAGACTTTTCGGGGATTCTGACACTTGGTGGAACGATTCTGGGAACATCCAGACAACCGTTCAAGTTAATGAGAGTACCGGATAAGGACGGAATTGACAAAGTAGAGGCAATGAAACACACTTACCACAAGCTGAATCTGGACTGCCTGGTAATCCTTGGGGGAAATGGAACACACAAATCAGCCAATATGCTGAGAGAAGAAGGACTTAATGTGGTAACACTTCCGAAGACGATTGATAACGATCTCTGGGGAACGGACATGACATTCGGATTCCAGAGTGCGGTAGACATTGCAACAGATACAATTGACAGGATCCATACAACAGCAACGTCTCACAGCCGTGTATTTATCGTGGAAGTAATGGGGCACAAAGTAGGATGGGTAACACTTCATGCAGGAATTGCCGGCGGTGCCGATATTATTCTGCTTCCGGAGATGCCATATGACATCAATTCAGTAGTTGAAGCAATTGAAAAGCGCGGCAAAGCAGGAAAGAGATTCACAATTATTGCTGTTGCAGAAGGTGCGATTTCAAAAGAAGATGCAGCGCTTTCAAAGAAGGAATTAAAAGAGAAAAAAGCAAAGAAGAAATACCCTTCTGTTGCATATGAACTTGCTGAGAAGATTCAGGAAAAAACAGATAAAGAAGTAAGAATTACTGTGCCTGGACATACACAGCGAGGCGGCTCTCCGTGTGCATATGACCGTGTGCTTGCAACAAGACTTGGTGCAGAAGCTGCGAGAGCAATTCTGGAAGGTGATTTTGGATGTATGGTAGGAACAAAGAATCAGGAGATTATCCGTGTACCATTGTCAGAAGTTGCCGGAAAATTAAAATATGTAGATCCAAAGGCATCGATCATTAAAGAAGCAAAAACCATCGGTATCAGCTTCGGTGATGAATAAGATACACAGGTTAAGCAGGATCTGCATTTAGACAAGGAGTGTAAAGAATGTCATATACGGCATTATACCGTAAATTCCGTCCGGATGAATTCGAAGATGTAAAAGGACAGGATGCGATCGTCCGGACGCTTAAGAACCAGATCAATGCAGACCGTATCGGACATGCATATCTGTTCTGCGGGACAAGAGGAACCGGTAAGACGACGGTTGCAAAAATATTTGCGAAAGCAGTCAACTGCGAACATCCGGTAGACGGAAGTCCGTGCGGGGAGTGCGCAATGTGCAAGTCGATCGCAGCGGGTACATCGATGAACGTGATCGAGATCGATGCGGCATCGAATAATGGTGTGGATAATATCCGAGAGATCCGTGAAGAAGTCACATACCGTCCGACAGAAGGAAAATATAAAGTATATATCATCGATGAGGTGCATATGCTGTCGATCGGTGCGTTCAATGCATTGTTAAAAACATTGGAAGAACCGCCGGAATATGTTATATTTATTCTTGCGACAACGGAGGCACACAAGATCCCGATTACGATCTTAAGCCGTTGTCAGCGATATGATTTTAAGAGAATTTCCATTGAAACGATCGCAGCAAGACTGCGGGAACTGATTGATAAAGAAGGATGGGACGTAGAAGATAAGGCGGTCCGTTATATTGCGAAGATGGCGGACGGTTCCATGCGAGATTCATTAAGTCTTCTGGATCAGTGTGCCGCGTTCTATATGAATGAGACACTGACATATGATCATGTACTGGAAGTGCTGGGAGCGGTGGATACGGAAGTGTTCAGCCGGCTTTTAAGACAGCTGCTTGCGATGGATGTGCATCAGGTGATCGAAACGGTCGATGAGCTGGTGATGCAGGGAAGAGAACTGTCCCAGCTTGCGGCAGATTTCACATGGTATCTGCGAAATCTCCTTCTGGTGAAGAGTTCGGATAATATGGAAGATGTACTGGATGTGTCGTCTGAAAATCTTGCACTTTTAAAAGAAGAAGCACAGATGATCGACAGCGATACGCTGATCCGTTACATCCGAATTTTCTCAGATCTGACGAACCAGTTAAAATATGCGACCCAGAAGAGGGTACTTCTGGAAGTGACACTGATCAAATTGTGCCGTCCGGCGATGGATCAGAACAAAGATGCATTACTGGACCGCATCCGTGCGATCGAGAAGCAGCTCGAAGAGGGGGCGTGGGAAGCACCGGTCAGAGAACGCATCGTATATGCATCGGATGCAAAAGAGGCGGGAGAACCGAAGCCAAAGCCGGAACTTCCGCAGGCATTGAACGAAGATGTGAAAGCGGTGGCAAAAGATTTCCGGATGATCATCAATGAGGCTTCCCCGATGCTCAGAACCTATCTGAAAAAAGCAAGACTGAGTGCAGGAGAAGGCAACAGGCTTCTGATCGTACTGCCGGATGAACTGAGCGCAAGTGCGGTGGCAACACCGGAACATAAAGAAGAGATCCAGTCACTGATCGAGCAGAAGATTGGCAAAAAAGTAGAGATAGACGTCCGCCAGATGGAGGCGGGACGCAGATTCGAAGATCATTTTGTGGATCTGGAGAATCTGATTAATATGGAAATTACTGTAGAAGACGAATAGGAGGATATTATCATGGCAAAAAGAGGTGGATTCCCAGGCGGCGGAATGCCGGGAAATATGGCAAATCTGATGAAACAGGCACAGAAGATGCAGCGTCAGATGGAAGAACAGGCAAAGGAAATGGAGACAAAAGAATTCAGTGCAACTGCAGGCGGCGGTGCTGTTGAAGTTACTGTTTCCGGAAGCAAGAAGATCTTAAAAGTAAAACTGGATGAAGAAGTTGTAGATCCGGATGATGTAGAGATGCTGGAAGATCTGCTTGTGGCAGCAGTCAACGAAGCATTGGAGAAAGTAGATGCAGAGACAACTTCTGCAATGTCTAAGTTCACCGGCGGCATGGGCGGCGGAATGCCGGGATTATTCTAGGAGAAGGTTCCGGGAGAATTATTCTTACAGGGAGTTAAAAACTATGGATTATTACAGTAATCAGATGAGCAAACTGATCGAGGAACTGTCATGTCTTCCGGGAATCGGAGCAAAATCTGCGGCAAGACTTGCATTTCATCTGATCCATATGCCGGTTGATGATGTAAAGAGACTGGCTTCTACAATGGTGGAAGCCAGAGAGAACATAAAATATTGCAAAGAATGTTATACACTGACGGATCAGGAACTGTGTCCGATCTGCAGCAATAGTAATCGTGACCACCAGACGATCATGGTAGTGGAGAATACGAGAGACCTTGCGGCATACGAAAAGACCGGAAAATATAACGGTGTATACCACGTGCTTCACGGAGCAATCTCTCCGATGCTTGGTATCGGTCCGGAAGATATCAAACTGAAGGAACTGATCGAACGTCTGCAGGGAGAAGTGAAAGAAGTGATTATTGCCACGAACTCAAGCCTGGAAGGTGAGACGACAGCAATGTATATCAGTAAGCTGATCAAACCGACGGGAATTAAGGTGAGCAGGATTGCAAGTGGTGTTCCGGTTGGAGGAGATCTGGAGTATATCGATGAAGTGACACTTCTACGGGCGCTTGAAGGAAGGACAGAGCTGTAGCCCTGTCCCCTTTTTTACTTATCATGCGTTTGAAAAAGCTGCCAGTTGCCAAAGCAATCGTAATGAGCTGTCAGGTTCAGCAGAGTTTTGACAGTCGGCATTGGAGGTGAGATAAATGAAGAAAAAGGTTACATCAACGGATATTGCACATGCTGCCGGTGTATCACAGTCCACAGTTTCCATGATCCTGAACAAAAAGTACGATGTATCATTTGCAAAAGATACTGTGGAAAGAGTGGAAAATGCGGCAAAAGAACTGGGATATGTCCCGCCGAAGCGGAAAACGAGAAAAGGGACAAAACGGGAGAAGCTTCTTGTTGTATTCTGCCCAAACCTGACGAATCCGTATTATGTTATGCTGCTTCAGGGGATTGAGGCACATGCGAAAGAAAAAGGTTTCGGCCTTTTTGTATGCAATACGCAGAGAGATCTCAGGATGGAAGAGCGCTATCTGAAAATGATGTGGCAGTTAAGACCGCTTGGAATTATCTATACCTGTAATCCGAGCCATTGCTTTATGGAACTTGTGGGAGAAATTGCAGAACAGATACCGGTTGCGATCGTCAATAACCAGAATGAAAAGATGAATGTAGATGCGGTGGAACTTGACAATTCCAAGCTTGGAAGAGTCATGGCGAAACATCTGCTGGAACTGGGACACAGGAAAGTTGCATATATAGCACCGCCGCTTACGGCAAGGCAGAAGCAGCGTTCGAAGCGGGTAGAGGGCTTCCTGAAAGAATATGAGAAAGTCGGACTGCGTGACCAGGTGATCATAAAAGCGGCAAAAGAAGAAATCGATCTGGATGTGGCGCATATTGATTCGGAGTACAAGATCGGGTATGAGCTGACGAAAGAATTGTTGAAGGAAACGACGGATGTGACAGCAATCGTCGGACTGAATGATATGATCGCATTTGGAATCATGGATGCACTTCATGAAGCAAAGATAAAGGTGCCGACCGATGTGTCCGTGATGGGGTGTGACAACACCTTGTTTGCAAGAATGCATAACATGAATCTGACGACCATCGAACATTTTGTGACTTTCAAAGGAAGAGATGCATGTGATATAATAATGAAGAAGATAGCCACACATCATTCGACGAATACAGGTGCGGTTCCGATCAGTACATATCATGTGGAGTATGAGCCGCAATTAATCGTCCGGGGGACGACAACGTATGCGAAAAATGCCCGAAAAAAGAAAAATTAATTCTTTTGCGAAAATTATTATTAATAAATTTGAGATTTTACAAAACAAAAATGCATGTTAAATTTAAATAATCCCATAAAATGCGTGAAAATCGTTAATGAAATGAAAAAATTAAAAAAATATCGTTAATATTTCTACAAAAAATATGCGAAATTCAATTAATAATTTTATAATATTAACAGAAAAAATTACTAATAAAAAATCAAAGCTATTGACCAGAGCTCCTTAAATAGAGTATAATTCAACCAAACGATAACAAGGGAATGGTGAACAGATTTCACCGGTTTTAAGGAGGAAGAATAACATGAAATTTTTCATTGACACAGCGAACGTAGAAGATATTAAGAAAGCAAATGATATGGGAGTTATCTGTGGAGTAACAACAAACCCATCTCTGATCGCAAAAGAAGGTAAAGTATTCGAAGAAGTTATTGCTGAGATCGCTTCTATCGTAGACGGACCAATCAGTGGAGAAGTAAAGGCAACAACAACAGATGCTGAAGGCATGATCGCTGAAGGAAGAGAGATCGCTAAGATCCATCCTAACATGGTAGTTAAGATTCCTATGACAGTAGAAGGATTAAAAGCAGTAAAAGTTCTTACAGCTGAAGGAATCAAGACAAACGTAACACTGATCTTCAATGCGAACCAGGCACTTCTTGCAGCAAGAGCCGGCGCTACATATGTATCACCATTCCTTGGACGTCTGGACGATATCTCTACAAGAGGAGTAGACTTAATCTCAGAGATCGCACAGATCTTCGAAGTTGCAGGAATCGATACAGAGATCATCGCAGCAAGCGTACGTAACCCAATCCACGTAACAGACTGTGCATTAGCAGGTGCTGATATCGCAACTGTACCTTACAAAGTAATCGAGCAGATGACACATCATCCATTAACAGATGCAGGAATCGAGAAATTCCAGGCTGATTACAAAGCAGTATTCGGAGAATAAGAATAAGTAAAGCTATCATATAAATGATTCAGGAGGAACAACATGAACAAATTAGAGCTTATGAAGACAGCCAACGAAGTCCGCAAGGGCATCGTTACTGCAGTTCACAGTGCAAAATCCGGACATCCGGGTGGATCACTGTCAGCAGCAGACATTTATACATATCTGTATTTTGAAGAGATGAATATTGATCCTAAGGATCCTAAGAAAGCAGACCGTGACCGTTTTGTATTATCAAAAGGACACACAGCACCAGGATATTATTCAACACTGGCACACAGAGGATTCTTCCCGGTTGAAGATCTGACAACTCTTCGTAAAGTTGGATCATACCTTCAGGGACATCCGGATATGAAACACATCCCAGGTGTTGATATGTCAAGTGGATCTCTTGGACAGGGCATCTCAGCTGCAGTAGGAATGGCTATTTCTGCTAAGCTTTCAAATGATGATTACAGAGTATACACACTTCTCGGAGACGGTGAGATCCAGGAAGGACAGGTATGGGAAGCTTCTATGTTAGCAGGACACAGAAAGCTGGACAACCTGGTAGTGATCGTTGACAATAACAACCTTCAGATCGATGGAAAGATTACAGACGTTAACTCTCCATATCCGATCGATAAGAAATTCGAGGCATTTAACTTCCATGTGATCAATATTGATGGAAATGACTTTGACCAGATCGAAGCAGCTTTCAAAGAGGCTCGCAAGACAAAGGGAATGCCAACTGCAATTATTGCAAAGACAATCAAAGGAAAAGGAGTTTCCTTCATGGAAGACCAGGCCGGATGGCATGGAAAAGCTCCTAACGATGAGCAGTATGCACAGGCAATGGAAGAATTAGAGAAAGCAGGTGAAGCATTATGTCAGAAGTAAAGAAAATCGCAACAAGAGAAAGCTACGGTAATGCTTTAGTAGAATTAGGAAAAGAACATGAAGATCTGGTAGTATTAGATGCTGACCTTGCAGAAGCTACCAAGACAGGAATGTTCAAGAAAGTTTTCCCGGAACGTCACATTGACTGTGGAATCGCTGAGTGTAACATGATTGGAGTTGCAGCAGGTATCGCTGCTACAGGAAAAGTTCCATTTGCAAGTTCATTTGCTATGTTTGCAGCAGGACGTGCATTTGAGCAGGTTCGTAACTCAGTTGGATATCCAAAATTAAATGTTAAGATCGGTGCTACACATGCCGGAATCTCTGTCGGAGAAGATGGAGCTACACATCAGTGTAACGAAGATATCGCTCTTATGAGAACAATCCCGGGAATGATCGTAATTAATCCTTCCGATGATGTAGAAGCAAAAGCAGCTGTAAAAGCAGCTTATGAGCATGTAGGACCTGTATATCTCCGTTTCGGAAGACTTGCAGTTCCGGTTATCAATGATAACGCAGATTACAAATTCGAGATTGGTAAAGCCATTACACTTCGTGAGGGTACAGATGTGACAATCATCGCAACAGGTCTTGAAGTATCTGAATCCCTCGCAGCAGCAGAGAAGCTTGCAGCAGACGGAATCAGTGCAGAAGTAATCAACATGCACACAATCAAACCACTGGATGAAGCAGCAGTTGTTGCAGCAGCGGCTAAGACAGGAAAGATCGTAACAGTAGAAGAACATTCTGTTATCGGTGGACTTGGAAGTGCAGTATGCGACGTAGTTGCAGAGAAAGCACCAGCTAAGGTAATGAAGATTGGTGTAAATGACACATTTGGTGAGTCTGGTCCAGCTGTAGAACTGATTAAGAAATATGGTCTTGATGCAGACAGCATTTATGCAAAAGTAAAAGAATTCGTGAAATAATTAATAAAGAACGGATAGCCAGAGGCTGCCATTCTGACGAAAAAATTTCGTTGGATGGTAGCCTTTTTTGATCGCCATACGTTCGGAAGAAGCTGTCGGTGGCAGGTCCTGGAGATACTTAAGTATGTAAGAGAAGCTGCTGTTGACAGGTCCTGGAGATGACAAAATATACAGTAAAGCTGATATCTGCAAGGGGCAACCCCGGGTTGACCGAGTTTGAATATATGATAGGGAAAAGTGAAAAAACATTTGAATCAGTCATAATTACACTTCTTTTGTGCATATTCAACCAAAAACAACCAGAATATTTGTGAAATAACATGATTGAAATTGACTGAGTTTGACGGTATAATAAACTCAACAAGTTGAAAGGGGTAAGAAATATGATTTATACAGTTACGTTTAATCCATCGCTGGATTACATCGTTTCGGTGGATGATTTTAAACTCGGACTTACAAACCGTACAAGCTCAGAACTCATGCTTCCAGGTGGAAAGGGAATCAACGTTTCTATCGTACTTAAGAATCTTGGAATTGAAAGTACAGCACTTGGGTTCATGGCAGGATTTACGGGAAAAGAAATAGCAAGAAGACTGGAAGAAGACGGAGTGACATCTGATTTCATCCAGATTGAAGAAGGAATATCAAGAATCAATTTAAAGCTGAAATCAATCGACGGAACAGAGATCAACGGAAGTGGTCCTGAGATTCCAAAAGACAAAGTAGAAGAACTGATGGACCGTCTGAATACGATGAAAGAAGGAGATGTCTTATTCCTTGCGGGAAGTATCCCGGCGTCTATGCCGGATGACATCTACAGCCGGATCATGAAAGAGCTGAAAGATAAGGGAGTTATGATCGTCGTAGATGCGACAAGAGATCTCCTGATGAACGTTCTTAAGTATCATCCATTCCTGATCAAGCCAAATAATCACGAACTTGGTGAGATTTTCGGAGTGACTCTTAAGACAAGAGAAGAAGTCATTCCTTACGGAAGAAAGCTTCAGGAAAAAGGAGCGAGAAATGTACTGATCTCCATGGCGGGTGAAGGAGCGGTACTGATCGCAGAGAACGGAGAGGTCTACAGCTCACCGGCACCGAAAGGCACACTGGTCAATGGTGTAGGAGCCGGAGATTCCATGGTAGCAGGATTTATGGCAGGCTGGATGGAAAAGCAGGATTATGAGCATGCTTTCCATATGGGAGTCGCAACCGGAAGTGCGAGTGCATTTTCCGAATATCTGGCAACCAGACCGGAAGTAGAAGAAGTATATAAGCAGCTGGTGTAAGGCATAAAAGAGAGAAGTGTTGCAAAGAAAATATATTTATCAACAGGAGGGAAAATCATATGAGAATCACAGATTTGCTGGATGCAAGAAGTATTCTTTTGGATGCATCGCCAAAGAGCAAGAGCGAAGCGCTCGACCAGATCGTTGATCTCATGGTAAAGAGCGAAAAGATCAATGACAAAGAAGCATATAGAAAGCAGGTATATGCAAGAGAAGAAGAAAGTACCACAGGAATCGGCGAGGGAATTGCAATTCCACACGGAAAATGCGATGCAGTAACCAAACCGGGACTGGCAGCAATGGTAGTAAAGGACGGTGTGGATTTTGATTCACTGGACGGCGAACCGGTAACATTAATATTCCTGATCGCAGCACCGAATACAGAAGATAACATTCATCTGGACGTATTAAGTAAATTATCTGTTCTTCTGATGAATGAAGAATTTACAGAATCCTTAAGAAATGCAAAGACAGTTGAAGAGTTCATGAACATTATCAATGATGCGGATGAAAAAGAAGCAGGTATTGATGAGAGACTTGCAGGAGCAGATGAAGAAAGCACAGCAGAAGAGACAACCGGAAAAGTAAAGATTCTTGCAGTTACATCCTGCCCGACAGGAATTGCGCACACATATATGGCCGCAGAAGGAATTGAAAAAGCAGCCAAAGCAAAGGAATGTGCAGTCAAGGTAGAGACAAGAGGTTCCGGCGGAGCAAAAAATGTCCTGACGGCCAAAGAGATTGAAGAGGCAGACGGAATCATCGTAGCAGCCGATGCGCAGGTACCGTTGGACCGTTTTGATGGAAAGAAAGTAATTATCTGCCAGGTATCGGATGGTATCAGTAAAGCAGATGAACTGGTAGACCGTGTGATTAACGGAGATGTCCCTGTATATCATGCAGCAAACGGAGCAGAAGTAAAGGAAAGCAACAGCGGCAAATCAAGTGGAATCGGACATCAGATCTATACAAAGCTTATGAATGGTGTATCACATATGCTTCCGTTCGTAGTAGGTGGAGGTATCCTGATCGCACTTGCATTCCTGATTGACGGACTCTGTGTAGATATGAATGCATTATCAGCAGCAGACAGAGGTAACTTCGGCACGATCACACCGGTAGCGGCACAGCTTAAGACAATTGGCAATCTTGCATTTGGACTGATGCTTCCGGTACTGGCTGGCTATATCGGCGAAGCGATCGGTGACAGACCGGCACTTGCAGTTGGTTTTGTAGGCGGACTTATGACAGCAAATGGAAAATCAGGATTCCTTGGAGCACTGGTAGCAGGTTTTGTATCTGGATATCTGATTCTCCTTCTTAGAAAATTATGTGATAAACTTCCGGAAGCACTTGAGAAAATTTCACCGGTACTGATCTATCCGGTATTTGGAATTCTGGGAATCGGTCTCCTTATGAACTTTGCAGTAGAACCGATCATGGGTGCGATCAACACAGCACTGAACAATGGACTGACAGGAATGGGCGGCTCAAGTAAGATCGTGCTTGGACTGATCCTTGGCGGAATGATGGCAATCGATATGGGAGGCCCGTTCAACAAAGCAGCATATGTATTCGGTACAGCGGCAATCGCAGCAGGAAACTATGACATCATGGCAGCGGTTATGATCGGAGGAATGACGCCTCCATGTGCGATCGCCCTTGCAACATTATTATTTAAGAACAAATTTACAAAATCCGAAAGAGAAGCAGGACCGACCAACTTTGTTATGGGACTTGCATTTATCACAGAAGGAGCGATCCCATATGCGGCAGCTGATCCGCTTCATGTACTTCCATCCTGCATTGCAGGTTCTGCAGTAGCCGGAGCACTGTCTATGGCATTTGGATGTACACTGATGGCACCACACGGTGGAATCTTCGTGTTCCCTGTAGTAGGAAATGCGCTGATGTATCTGGTGGCACTGGTAGTAGGAACTGTAATCTCAGCAGTATTACTTGGAGTGCTGAAAAAGAAAGTCGCTTAGGAAATAAATGTTAAAATACAGGTTTGCCAGTAGAAATATTGACAGACCTGTAAAAAATGAATAGAATGAAAATCACAAAATGTAATATTTATGGAGGTATGAAAATGAAAGAATTTAAGTATGTAATCACAGATAACGAAGGAATCCACGCTCGTCCGGCAGGAGAGTTAGTTAAACTTGCAAAATCTTTCGAAGCATCAGTAATGATCGAAAAAGAAGGAAAGAAAGCTGACTGCAAGAAGATCTTCGGTCTTATGGGTCTTGGAGCAAAGAAAGGTCATGAAGTAACATTCACATTTGAAGGTGCTGATGAAGAAGCAGCATGTGAAGCAGTAAGTAAATTCATGCAGGAGAACCTGTAGGAGGTCATATGCTTACAGAACAGCGTTATGAACAGATATTGAAGCTTCTTGAAAAAGAGGGCAGCATTACCGTAACGGAAGTAAAAGAACTTCTGAATATATCGGAATCGACCGTGCGAAGAGATATCACAGCGCTTCATAATGCAGGAAAACTGGTGAAAGTGTTTGGCGGTGCGGTTGCATCGGATCACGTAGTGACGCCACAGGAGCCTACAGTGGCACAGAAAATTACAGTTCATGTATCGGAAAAGCAGCGTATAGCAGAATATGCGGCTGGGTTGATTGGACAGGGAGAGTTCATATATCTGGATGCAGGAACGACAACCGGATATATGCTGGAGTTCTTCTGTGATAAGGATGTAACTGTTGTTACGAATGCTGTTGCGCACGCACAGCGGTTGGCCAAAGCAGGCGTAAAAGTCCGGCTGGTAGGAGGAGAACTGAAAAGTTCGACGGAAGCTGTTGTGGGAAGTGAAGCGATGCAGACGCTTAGAAAATACCATTTTACGAAAGGTTTCTTTGGAACCAATGGCGTGACTAAGAAAGCCGGATTTACGACACCGGATGCGAATGAAGCTATGGTGAAGAAAACCGCAATAGAACAATGCCAGAAAAAATATATATTATGTGACCATTCTAAATTCGGAGAGGTCAGTTCAGTAACTTTCCTGGCATTTACAGGTGCAGATGTGATCACGGATCGTATCGCAGAAGGATATCAGGATTGCGGGAATATTGTGGTCATAGAATAAACGAATAAGACGATAGAGAGATAGGAATACTTTTGGGTATTTCTATCTTTTTTTACATTTATAACAGAGGTCTTTAGCTCCTTTTTACGAAGTATGTCGAGAAACAAAAAAGCGTATCGGATATTTTTTCGGACAAGTCCCATCAACTGATAAAATATGCATTCCCTATATGCTATCATATGCGAAAATAATTGCAGCATGGTTGTAAAACGCAGTGTTAATATAACCGGACCGCAATTTAAAATAGTTAAAATGAGGTGAATGTATCATGGAAAGACAACTTCCGAAAAATGTAAGACAGATAGGAAATGTAAGTGACAATCCAAAGATATACGTAGAAGATTACGTGGATACATATTTGAATCAGCTGCGGGAGAAAGCCAGAGAACAACCGGTCGGGGTGATACTTACGGGAGAACTGCTGAAACTTGAGGATGAAAATGCAGTATTTGTATCCGGTGCGGTTCAGATGAAAGAAGTAAAGACAAATGGAAATGATATAGAAATTACAGATGAGATAATGAAAGAGGCAAAAGAAGAAGCTGCCCGGTTTTTCCCGGAATGCCGGATCGTTGGATGGGGGATCATTGAAGATGGCAGCCCGATGAGTCGTAACAGAGAAGTTAAACGGATCCAGGAAAAAGAGTTCGCAGAAGAATGGAATCTGTTCTTGTGGAAAAATGCGAGGGAACAGGAAGAAGTCTTCTATGCATACAAATTCGGAGAAATTATGCAGATGGGAGGACATTATATTTATTATGAGAAAAATCCGGAGATGCAGAACTACATGATCAATACAAGAAGAGAGAACGGGGTGACTCCCAGTGAGGTGGTTGAGGATCGAGCTGCAAAGGATTTTCGTAGTGCAGTGAGAGAAAAAATGGAATATAAAGAACAGCATCAAAGTTCAAAATTTGCTTATATAACCAGTGCGCTGCTGGTGTTGATTGTGCTGGTGATCGGAATTACAACAGTAAATAATTTTGACAAAATGAAGTCGGTACAGACATCGCTGGAAAATCTTTCAAAAAGCATGGAAAACGGACAGACAGAAGAAGATACAAAAACAACAACAGCGGCCGAGGCTAAAGAGGGAGCAAAAGAAGTATCCGGTACAGTGAAAAAATCAGAAGAGGCAAAGGTCTCTAAGGAGGAAGAAAGCCAATTGACAGATAAGGATTATTATGTTGTGCAGAAAGGAGAAACACTGGCGGGGATCAGTAAGAAATTATATGGAGATACTTCGCATGTAAAGGCGATATGCAAAATGAATGGATTATCGGATGGCAACCTGATCTATATCGGACAAAAATTGTTACTCCCATAAATGGGAAATGTGTTATACTAAGGTACACAGTATCAGAAGAAACGTTGAAAGGATGACCGACGGATGAAACGCAGGAAGAATAGCAATCTCCATGTTGTGAGAGAGCCGGAAGATCCGACAGATAAGATTATCGAAGAGATTATGGATGAATTAAACAGCGAAGATGGAGTGACAGAAAAGGAGATTCAGGAAGAGCTGGCCAGAAGGAAAAGAAAAAAACAAAAAAAAATAGGGATTGTGATTGCGGTCATAGCAATTGCTGCGATATTGGTGTATCTGCTGATTAATCTCCAGACATATACGAAAGTACGGGTCAGTGATACGTATGTAGGAGAAGGAGCAGCAGATAATAATTATGTTCAGTTCCTGGATGGTGTATTAAAATACAGTAAAGACGGAATCTCTTATCTGAATCAATCAGGAAAAGAAAAATGGAATCAGTCATATCAGATAAAGAATCCGATGATAGATGTCAGCGACAAGTCGGCAGCAGTAGCTGATAAAGAAGGAAATGACATTTTGATCCTGCAGGAGGATGGCCTGAAAGGTGAAGTGCATACGACAATGCCGATAGAAAAGGTAAGCGTATCAGAGCAGGGAATCGTCAGTGCCATATTGAAGAATGACACATCAATGAAAGTAATCTGCTATGACACTGCAGGAAATGTTCTGGTGGAACATAAGACATCTCTGGCTGGGACAGGTTATCCGGTGGACGTAGCATTATCTGCAAACGGTGAAGTGATGCAGGTTGTGTATCTTTACACGCAGAATGGACAGATGGTGTCAAGATTATATTATTATAACTTCGGGAAAGCCGGAAAGGATGAAGCCGATCATAAAGTATCCGGTAAGAATTATAAGAATACGATACTGGCCTCCGGATTTTTCATGGATGCAGATACATCCGTGGCAATCGGTGATGACTGTATGGCCATCTATAGCGGAAAAGAAGTTCCGAAACAGTCTGTAAAGATAAAGATGGACAAAGAGATCAAAAGTGTATTTCATAATGAAAAATATATTGGTATGATCTTGAAAAACCAGGGTAAAGGCGGATATGAACTGCGCCTTTATAATAAAAGCGGAAAAGTTGTTCTGTCAAAAGAATTTAAAGGCGATTACAGTCACGTAAAACTTTGTGGAAACCAGGTTATTATGTACGATGGAAAAAACTGCAGTATATTTATGAAGAATGGAATACAGAAATTTAAAGGCAGGATGGATAATAATATATTGGAAATGTTCCCGGTTGGCGGAGTGAATCAATATATTGTGTTAAGTGCAAATGGAATGGAAAAGGTCCGTCTTGTAAAATAAGGAGAAACTATGAATTGGTTGGAAATATCCATAGGGATTATTTTTCTTATATGTATCATAACGGGACTGATAAGAGGTGCAGTCCGTATCATAGTGTCGCTTGTAGCGACGATAGTGACACTTGTGATCGTATTCTTTGCGACGCCGTATGTATCGCAGACAATCGAAAAATATACCCCGCTGGATGATATGATAAGACAAAAAGTAGTAAGTACAATGGCAGATGCAGCGACATCGGCGATCAGTGGTGGAGACTCTTATTCAGACAAGGGCGGCCTTACGGAAGAAGCAGTAAAAAAGGTACTTAAGGCAGCAGGAGTCAGTGAAGAAAAATTGGAAAGTTACGGTATCTCTATAGCAGATATTGTAAGTGGTAAAGTCAGCAGTGATGATCTTGCAAAGTATGGAATTTCGGCAAATGTACTTGATGGATTAAAAAATAGTGGGAATGAATCGGTGGAAAATGCAATTGAGAACGCAGATATACCGGAGAGTCTGCAGGAGACATTGATCAAGTCGGCTGATATACCGGCGGCATTTAAAAATCTGCTGTTAAAGAATAATAATAAAGCAACCTACCAGAAACTGGGGGTTACAACTTTTGCACAATATGCAGGTGCGTACATTGCAAAACAGGTGATCAATATTATTGCATTCATTTTAACATTTATAGTGGTCACGATTATTTTGAGAGCAGTTGTGTTTGCACTGGATATTGTGACAGAACTTCCGGGAGTCGGAGCGTTGAATCATCTGGCGGGAGGACTGTTCGGAATGGGGATTGCGTTAGTTATTGTCTGGATTATATTTATGGTGATCACATTAATGTATACAACAGATATCGGAAAAGAAATTTACAGAATGGTAGAAGATAATACATTGCTGAAATTAATATATGATGGAAATCCGATTATGAAACTGGCGACAGGAGTGAAATATTAAAAAATGTAAAAGGGTTCGGGAAGATTATTTCCGGACTCTTTTTTTAGTACCATACATTTGTAAGAAACTGTCAGTGACAGGTTCTTTTGTATGCTATGATATGTCATAAAGTATCATTTTGTGAAAATGTCCATAAGAGCCCGATAAATTAAACTTGAATTGTCTAAATTGTCTGAATTGCAGAAAATATAAAAACAATCTTGACAATTCAAACCCCCTTGTGGTATATTAATCTAGCTGTCGCGTTAGACAAGGCCGTGAGGTAA
>AUXO015093843.1_pt1 | contig 106903 bp, 128 predicted proteins | sample 768731 | NCBI WGS metagenome assembly AUXO01 (sample SAMN02715735, study PRJNA202380) | gut metagenome | biome: sheep rumen | host: Ovis aries | place: New Zealand: Palmerston North
CATATTCAGACTTTCAACACAAACAACATCATACTGCTTGGCTATCGCAGTAGACTTCTTGTGGAGATTGTCTAAACGCTGATTTGCGATATGTTTATGTATCTTATTTACCTTGCGAAGTTGCTTTAAGTAGTTGTTAGATTTCACAGAGTTCTTTTTAGAACCTACTTTTCTGGATAACCTTCTCTGCTCTTTCGCAAGTTTCTTGTGACTTTCTCTATAGAATTTATGGTTAGAACCTACATTTCCTTTATCATCAACATATAATCCATCTGAAGCATAGTCTAAACCAATCACATTATCTGATACAGGAATTTGCTCAATTACTTTGTCAAATTCAAACAGAACAGAGACATAAAACTTTCCATCGCTATCCTGTGATATAGTAGCAGACTTAATTACCCAATCAAGTTCCGGATCTTTGTGAATTACTGCTTTGACTTCGCCGATTTTAGGAAGTTTAATATACCTATTGTCGATTATTGCAACAGTACCATTTTGATTATTGGTGGTATAAGATTTGCGACTATGCTTTGCAGACTTGAATTTAGGAAAACCATTTTTCTTCTTACGATTTTTGTCAAAACAGCTTCTCATAGCACCTTGCATGTTTAACTGGACATTAGCAAGGGCAAGACTATCTACTTCTTTAAGAAACGGATATTCAGTCTTATACATAGCAGGTGTCTGCTTACCAAAAGTTTTGTTACTTCGATAAGACGCAATCTTATCTCCAAGCATCAGATTATAGACCTTTCGGCAACAGCCAAATGTCTTGGCAAACATAACCTCTTGTTCAGAGGTAGGATATAATCTGTACTTAATTGCCTTGTTCATATCTGACAGGTCTTTTGCCTTTCTATGTATTTCAGTATATTTTCTTCAGAAGTTGACCCAATAGTCTCACAGAAGTAAGAACCGCTCCACAGATGACCTTTCCATAAATAATGTCTAATTTCAGGAAATTCTTTGAGAAGAGTATTACCACTAATACCTTTAAGGTATTTAACGATTTGGGTTACTGAAATCTTCGGTGGAGCAGACACAAAACAATGAATGTGGTCATTCTCACCAACCTGACACCTTACAACTTCAAAGCCTTTCTCATCACCAATAGATTTGAGAAGTTCATATAATCTATCACTAATCTGTTGCGTGAGTATCTTTCTACGATACTTGACACACCAAATAATATGATAATTTATGTTATAGACGCAAGTTCTTCCGTGTATATATTTCTGTTTCATACAGATAGTATAACAGATTTATCCTATGGTATCAATAATTAGTGGAGTTTTAGCAATACATATAGTTCATTTACGGACTTTCATCTCGGAAACAAGTTACCGAGAATTCCCGTCCGTTACATTAAAAATCAATAAATCCGTTATCAGAATTTCCAAAATCAACAGGCGTATCATCAAATTCTGGTGCCATATCTTCCTTGATTTTATTTATTGCCTTATCAATTGAAGCAATAATCTGTTCATCATTCTTATACTTACCACGAATCTGATCTTTCAATGCGCTTAAATAACAAATTGCATCCTTATCCGAAATATTCATTTAATTTACCTCCATTACTGTTTAATAATAAACTGTTTTAAATCTTTTCCAATGTAAAATATAAAAACTTTATCATTTACATTCAAATTATCATATTCTGCAGGTCTTACAATCAATTCTTTCTTTTCTTTACCAATTTTAGATAATACTTTTATATCATTAATCTTATCTAAAATACAAGTATCATAATAATAGAAATTATTATTATCTATATCTCCAATTATTCTATAACCTGCTTGAAATAAATTATGTCCCATTCTAAAAAGTGCTATAGATATTGAACCAATAAATATAAGAATTATACAATCTCCAATATTATTTGAATTAAATGCATTTATAAATATTTTTACTAATATTATTGTAACAATACCATTAAGATACATAAAAATTCCACCTACAATTCGACTAGGTTTATATAAGTTATGTATATACTTTTTAGCTTCTTTTTTTACTGTATCAAGTAAATCAGAACCTGAATATTTTTCTCCCATTTAGTCATCTCCTTAAGAAGCAATATATAATTAAATAGCCTTTTAAAGGCTAATAATTATATTAAATGCTCTATCAACAAGAGGATGTCCATGTGTTGTCATCATCCATCTATTGATTGCTGCATTTTTTGTTTTCTTACCATTACTATGATCTGCATAATCTGCTACTGCAGACATAAACTTATATCCATTACTATCAAAATCTGCAAGGTCTTCTTTATTAATGAATACTTCAAGCAACTGATTTCTTCTTCTAGTAGTATTTTCAACTTGAGTTACTGACATATCAGAATCTATAGGAAACAGTAAAGCAATTATATCATTAACCTTTTCATAAGGAATTTTAATCTTACTAAGCATTTCAATTGATCTAGTCAACTGATCCATATATTTTGAACCAGCAAGTAAAATCTGCTTTGCTTCTTCAATTCTTTCTTTAGGATTACCTGTATGAATACATCTCCAATATCTTGCCTGACCTCTCAAAGGAAAATTCATTACATTTAAGCAAGCTCTTCTTTCAGGAACTATCATACACTTAATTGAACCTGAACCATCATGAGAATTCATAAAAATCAAATAACAATCAAGATCATCACCAAAAACATTAAAATCTTTATTAATTCTAGTTTCAATCCAAACCTTTTTACCATTACCATATGAACCGCCACGAAGAGGTACAACCTCTCCAGTATCAATAATAGAGTCCATAATCATCAATGCATCAACATTGTCTACAGGTTTGTATTTATCTGAAACTATACCAAGCGGAGTCTGATCAACATCTCTTACAACAACTTTTTGACCAGGAATCAAAATCTTTTTTCCATCAAAATCAGCATAAGCATCTCTCATTGAAACTGTCCAATTAAGACCTGACTGATTAAGTGCATCTTCATATGAAGTTGCATTAACAATCTCATTACCAAAACCAGTCTTGAGCTTATTTGAATCAAGAAAATTAAGTGACATATTGTAGTCTCCTTTATTTTTATTTTTTATAATTATATCACAAGCATTGTTTAATGTAAATATATTTTATATAAAAAATTTAAGAGGGCAAGCATCTCAATCGCTTACCCTCTCTTCATAAAGGAGAACAGTATAAATGTACATGGATAATTTATGCACAATTTATAATAGTTATATTATAAAACAAATTTATCAAATCGTAAACTAGTTTTAGTTACATAAACCAAGAATCGTCTTTAATAGGCAAATTACAAAATTCTTCATAAGTAAGATCATTAATATCTTTACCTTCAGGTATAATTAACTCACTTACAAATTTATGTGAACTTAAAGCTGCCTTAATCTTTTTAGTTCCATTTCTACCTGCAGAGTCAGGATCTAATGCTAAAAAGATTTGTCTAAATGGAGTTTTCTTTAATGCTTCAATTTGTTCTTTATTTCCAGTACCATTTAAAGCAATTGCATATTTGCCCCAACCCCACAAAGTAAGAGCATTAATCATACTCTCACAAATATATACTTCATTAATTCTTTTTCCTGATTTCATTTCTCTATAAATTTCATATAAACCATATAAAGGTTTTTCAGCACCTTCAGGATAATGGAATAATTTTTGATTTATAGCACGTCTAGCAATAAATAACAAATGTCCAGATTCATCTCTAACTGGAAATGTTATACATTCACCAAATTTCCAAATTTTTCCATTTTTAGTTATTGTAAAATCAGGATCATATCCAATATTAAATTTTTTAATAACCTCATCTGTTAATTTTCTTTTATACATATAAGGATGAGTTTTATTATATTGTGTTAATATTGAATCATCAATATAATGTTTTTGTTCTGTATTTCTTTCAGGCAGTGCAAAATCATCAATATATCTGTCTTCTGTACTTGAACCTTCAAAATTATTTAATAACCAAGACTTTCCACTAACACCTAATAAATCATAAATAACTTTAGGTAATGATTTAGATGTTTTACAATTAAAACAATAAAAGAAACCATCAGATTTTCTAAATTCTGCAGAAGGATGGCTTTCTTGTCCATACTTATGATATGGGCATTGAACCATCAAATAATCTCCTGATTCTTTAAAGCCTTTTGCAAAAAGATTTTTATCTGCTTTATTTAAGTCTTTAAATAATTTATCAAGAATTTTATATATATCTGTATTTATTTCTAAATTTTCTATTCTCATGTAGGCTCACCTGAATCTGGAAAACCATTTCTTGTATCGTCAGGATCAAGTGCAATACCATCTTTTGGATTAGGCACATATACAAATCTACCATGATTTATATCAAACTTCCAAACTAACTTTTTATTAACTTCACCATAACGGTTTTTATTTACATAAAGAGTTAATGTACCATCTTTAAATCTAACTGAAAGAACTCTTGATGCATTATGTGAAATACCATCAGAACCACGAATTGTATCAATTTCAGGAGTATCATTATTAACTTCACCATTTGCATCTCTTGCGGCTTCTCTATTTGCTTGTACAACTGCAATTACAGGAATTGATAACTCATTACTAAGTGTCATTAAATCTTCTGAAAGATCTGTTAACTTTTGTGTTTCTTGTTGATGACCAGTTGCTCTTTCATTCTTAAGATATGTAAGACCATCAATAACCAAAAGCTTTAAATCTAAATCTCTAACCCATTTTGCAAGCTTTGATACAGTTACTTCCTTATCAAAATCTAATGGAGTTGTAACACTGAACTTTGTTTTGTTCTTACTTAAATTATTAATGTAAGTTCTATATTTATCAGTTCCAAAATCAGGCTCATCGCCTTGTACACCTTTATTACTGAAATTCTTATATAATGTATCAAATCTTTGACCAATTGAAATTGCACTCATTTCTGGAGAGAAGAAACCAACATTATTTCCGTCTGCCCAAACAGAAACAGCAATCTTTTCTGCAATCCAAGATTTACCATTATTTGTTCTTGCAAAGATTACAAAGAATTCTTCTCCTCTATGTAATCCACCACCAAGAATTACATCTAATTCAGGAAGTCCAGTACTGAATTTATTTGCATTAGGAGCAGCAAGAGTATCTAACAAATTATCATATCTTGCTTGTGCTTCTGCAACAATATCTGTACCATAACTTAATCTTGGAGGATGTAAAGCAGATAAAGCAGTAATAACTTCATTCTTTGCTTTAACTGCATCTTCTATGAATAACTCTCTCTTTTTATCCATTGTTTTACGAGTAAATTCATATACATACTCTTCATACAATTTTTGTTCAATATATTGCTTTGATTCATTTGTATCAATAATTTTAAAATCAGGAACTTTTTCTAAGACTGTCAATACGTCTGGAATTGTCTTATACTTATCATAATGCTGGCGAATTGCTTTATATTCATCAGTATAATTAAAATAATACTTTTCGTCATACGTAATTAAGAGATCTGCATCTCTATTCTTTAAAATATAATTTAATGCTTGTTGTTGTATCATTCTAATTTACCTCCAATTCTCCAGTCGCCAGCTTTAAATTCAATAACTTGTGAATTACTATATATTCTACTAGATAATCTGTTACCAACTAATGTAGCAAGATCATTTGCATTAGTAATATTACTTGTATAAATATTACTTAAACCATTTGCCATTCTATTATCAATAAACTGCAATAATTGTTCATGCTCATATTCAGTTAATGTTGAGAGCGCAATATCATCCCAAATAACTAAATCAGCTTCTGCAATTCTATCAATATATGCAGGTCTATTATTAAACTTTTTTAAATCAAGTAATAATGTAGGTACATGAACATAAAGACCTCTAGTTATATCATAACTATTTGGCCACATTCTATCAAAATATCTGAGCATTAATTTTACTGCCCAAGTTGTTTTTGCATTACCACATGTATTAGAGCAAATATAAAGATTTTTACCTTTTTGAACAAATTCAGTAATCTTTTCTTTTATCTTTGCAAGTTTAATATAATTAGGTCTATCTTCATCAACACTAATAATAGTAACAGGAGTTCTATACTTTATAGGTAAATTACTAAGTTCAAATAATCTTTGCATTTGAATATATCTAATACAAAATTCTGTGCATTCAGAATCTTTCTTAGTACAAACATTTTTATAAAAACAATCATGTAATTTCATTAGAATACTCCTTGCTCACCATTCTGCTCTAAAATCTTTGCTTTCTTCTTAATCTCTTCAATTGCTTCTTCTGTATATGTACCGCTTTGAATCTGTGTTTTATCAAATGTAGGCTTAGGTGCAGGTTTAACAAACTTATACCACTGCATGTCAATTGATTTCTGTATGCATTCAAGTTCTTGGTCTTCACTAAGATGAAAACTTACAAGATCTCCAATCATAGCTCTAACTTGATTAGCATGCAATGCATCACCTTCTGCAAATCTACCTTTCTTACTAAGTCTTGCTTCAAAATATACAAGTAAAAGGTTCTTTACATTTTGTGTAAGTTCATAACTATCAATAATAAGCTTAATCTTATCATAAATTGACAATGCTTTAGGTTGTGTTTGTTCAGCATATTCATTTGCTTCTTTAATAACTTCTTCTACATTTTCAATTCCTTGCTTATCTTTATTCGAAACACTAGTAACTAACTTAAAACCTGTCTTAGTTTTAACAATATAACCAGTAGTAACTAATTCTTCAAATAATGTTTTGAGTTCTTCTTCAGTATTATTCACGTACTTCAGAATATCATTTAAAGTACTTATATCTTTATTACAGTAATATATTTGAGTAAATAGTCCCTTAGCTCCCAGAGACACCCTGGAGTCATCAAAGATATTTGCTTGAATGGTCAATATCTTTTTCATTTTTTCTGTATTAATAAACATTTTTTAATTATCCTTCCAATCTTTTCTTAATATTTCCATTATAACTAAATCATCATATTTTCCATCATGATAACAATGATCATGTCTTCTGCCACATTCTTTAAATCCAGCTTTTGTATAACATGTCATTGCTCTTTTATTGCCTCCAATAACGCTAAGTTCTACTTTATGCGCATTTTTCTCATTAAAGAGAAATTTAACCATTAATTTAATTGCTTCAGTACCATAACCTTTATTAAACTCATCTCCCATATAAATTCCAACAGTACCATTTCTAGCATTGCCAAAAATTCCACAAGAACAAGTTCCAATAAGTTTACGACTATCTTTAACAACTATACAAAATTGACAAGTATCTTCATCTAAATTATTTATCCAATTAGCTTCTTGATTATATTGCATAACTCTATCATTAGCATGAATCCACTTATTTATAGTTTCATCATTTTGCCACTTTGTATAAAGTTTAATTGATTCTTCATCTGTTCTCATAATACAGAGATCAATTTTTTCTCCAGCTAATCTTACTATGTCAATCATTGTTTAATTTCCCTTCATAATATATTAATGCCAATTCTTAATGTCTTTTACAATAGGAAAACCTTTACAATCAGTTGGCGAAATATATTCATTTTTACATTTATCAAGAACTCCTCTAGATTGAGTAATTCTAGAATTCTTTACATTTGATGAATTATAACCAATATATTGTGAATACCACTGAATAAAATTATTATTCTTTTCAGTATCAAAGTCTTTAACTTTTTTACAGAAAATAATATATCTGTCATTTATATCTGGCATTTTCTTATAACCAATATATTTTACTTTTTCCCATACATAATTATAATCACCTTTATTTAAGGCATCAATAATATGTTGCTGATCATTAGTACCACGTTTACTCATATTCTTTTTTCTCCTTTAAAGCTCTTCGATGTGTTTATAACATTCTTTTATTATTTCGTCAGCAGATGTTTCATATGATACTGCACCTGCATTATAAATATCTGTACCGGTACTCCAAGTAGATTTACCGAACAACTTTTTACCTGTTATTTTATTGAATATATAAACGCTCTTATTATCCATATATATTATTCGATTCATACATTCATCAGGCAAAAATCTTTCTTGACTTGTAATAAATTTAATTTCCTCAATTAATTTCTTTTTATCAACTGCCGTATGTTTACAATTAAAACCATCAATCACATAAACATGAAAACCACGTTCTTTACCAAACTCATCAATATATGGATCTCCAAAAAGAAATACATGTATTTGATTTTCTACAATAACTAAAAATTTAGGATTCATAAACTTATGTATAAATCCTATCTCATTATGCTCTACTGGTTTCCAGTTTCTGTCTTTATCATTTATAATATGCGCTGCTCTAAAAAATATTTCTAAAGCAGGATTCATATATAATAGACCTTCAACTAAAAGTTTTGTTTTCATCTACTTTGCTTCTTCAAATATTCTCTTAAATCATACGCAGCTAATATTCCAAATATATCCCAATGTTCAATTGCATCATTTATAAAATAAGTACACTGATCAATTGCTTCCTGTCTATCACAACTCATTGTTAAATCAATAAAATAATCGTATTTATTTTTATAAATCTTTGCACGATCATAGTAAACTAGTTGTGACTTAATTGTTTCATAAATTTCCTTTTCACTCATTTTTACTGCTCCTCTAATTATTTAACCATCTCCATATAAATCTAATAATTCTTTCATTCTTTTGAAAGTTTGTTCATCAACGCAGTAGTAGTTCTTACTAGACGGTCCAAAACTAAAAACTACAGCTGTATAATCTTTTTTCATAAAAATTGATTCTGATAAATTTTTATCAAACCATTCTTTATGCATTGTAAATGTTTTTTGATCTTTAGTACAAGTTTTCGCCTCTATCAACCAATTATCATCAAGAACATCACCTTTTTGATACGCTGTTGCTCCAGAATTTTTAGTTTGCTTAGCTCCTATAGCTTTAGCAATAGACTTTTCTTGTTTATCAGAAAAGTATCTTGTTGGCTTCTTTTTTCCATCATCTTTATGAAGCCTCATACTATTTTCATTATTACTGTTATCTCTTTGTAATCTCATAATCTTAATTTATAAAATATATTTTATAGATAAGGATTTGCACCTTATATGAGCAATATATACAATGGTAACCATTTTACGGCTCGAAGGTTTTAGTATATATCAGTGAGTTGGGCTTTGCTGATTTAATACCATTGCTATTCCAACCATCTTAATTCACTTTGCTCTTACCTTGCCTTTAGCGTCTACCTATTCCGCCACTATAAAATTTTATTTAATTACTCTTCATTTTCACTGTTATTAGCAGTAGCTTTTGTTTCTTCCTTAGTTTCAGCTTTTTCATCAAGCTCAAACTCTTCCTTTTCTTTCTTTGATGTTTCCTCAACACCACGTTCAGCAGCTATGATCTCAGCAAGATCTTCATCATCAATAAGAGAAATATCCTTACCAGTCTTATTGATATAATCAGATACTGCCTTAGTATATTCTTCTCTAAACTCATCATGAGACTTAATATAGTCAATCATCTTCTGCTTACCTGCAAATTGAAGTTCCTTACCATTCTCATCAAGGTATGGATCATCAGTACCAGGTCTTACCAGTAACCAAGTAACTGTTGAAAGCTTCTTTGCAATCTCATACTTAGTAATAATTTCAATAAGGTCAGTTGTTGTATCAAGACCTGTATCATATCTAAAGATAATCTTAGCACCATTTCTATTAAGAGGTCCAAGTCTATTCTTAGTTACTGAGAATGTCATGCAGAAACCATCTGTATCATCAGCCTGAGATGCTGAAATATCAAGCTTATCACCCTTAGTAAACTTACGAGCTGCAAATCTAATCTTAAGTGTAGGATAGTAATTAAGAGCATATCCACAAGGTTCAGTATAGATCTTAGCACCAGTAAATGTTGTACCTGCAACACGCGTATGGTTAATAATAATAAGAGGATTATCTGCCTTTGCAATTGCAGGAATCATGAACTTTAAGAACTTACCCATAGACTTTGCAATTGAAGCTCTCTGACCATTATCCTTAGTAAACTCATTATCAATATCACCTTGAGAAATAAGCATTGGTGCTGAGTCAATAACTATCATTCCAATATCAGATGCTTGCTGAAGCTGAATAATATCTTGAAAAATTTCTTCTGCAGACTTACCAGAACAATCATATCTAATAAATCTTTCAGGTGAAATATCAAGTCCAGTCATTTGTACCATCCAATCAAGCTGACCTCTAAGAGTTTCTTCTGCATCTACATAAACACAAACACGATCTTTATTTTTATCTTGATAATTCTTCATGATGATTGCTGCACCAAGCGACTTACCTGCACCAGATTCTCCAGCTAATACAGTGAGTTTTCCGAGAGGAATACCACCATATAAGGCATAATCTGCAGACAATGTACCCATCGAACATTTCTTAATTGGTGGTATCATCTGCGCTGATGTCAATACATCTGTCTTCCAGGCTCTATTTATGGCCTTTGCTACTTCTAAAACACTACTCATTTTTTTATAAATTCCTTTCTTTTTTAATAAACAATTTTAATAGAAGTTAACAAAAAATATATCTAGGATATATATAATTAAATAGTCTTTCGTTTAACCCATTGCAAAATTAGTAACTGTATGCATAATAATAGGTTCATCTATTTGAACAAATTTATTATCTTGCCACATGAATAAATATCGATTATCTGTAGGTATAAAAATACCATCAGTGTACTCTTCAATTATACAAAAATCATAACTGTAATCATGTAATCGTTCAGCATCATTTTCTATAGTTTCTAGCGCTTCATTAATATCTGTAAAAAAACCTGCGCATCGTTTATTGCCGAACTCTGGAAATGGTAAAACATAAATATTACCATCACTATCTTCTTCAATTTTTGTTAATTTTTCAAACATTGTTATCGTATAAATCGTCATCTTTCTGTCCACCGCGTAATTTTGCCTCAGCATTCTTACTAATAAGGACATTTGAAAGTATGTTAATCATTCTATGAGTTTCATCTAACTTTGATTTCATACGATTTGATACAGCATTATATAGCATACTGACTGCTTGCTTATCTACGCTATCAATAATAGCTTGATTACTTCGTGCACTTTGTGTTCCAGCAGTTCCATTATATACGTTTGCTTGCTTTTCCTTAAGCAAAGTTAAAGCGCACTCTTGCTGAAGAATAGACATATCTTTCGTTCTAGCAAACTCGTACGCTTCAATCTGCAATTGCAACATATATTCGTGCAATTCCTTATTAGTTAAATTTGTGAGGTTTGATTTAATGTTTTTTATAATGGAATCAATTTCTTTACTATTCTTGGCAACAACTTCATCGACAATTGGAGCCAATTGACTGTAAAGATCTTTTACCTCTTTTCTTGCATTATCAAAACTCGCCATTTATTTTCCTTTCCTCGATTATTTATTAAACCACTCAACTAATTCTTGATAACAATCTTGACAAAGATCCTTCTCAAGTATACAGTCCTCGGTAATTTCAACTAAATTAAACTCACTCATATCCTCTGTTTGATATGGTGAATAAGTCTTTCCGCATCTATCGCATCGGAATTTGTGTATCATTTAATACCTCCTCTTATTTTTTATTTGTAATATTATATTTCATTTTTTTTATATAGTAAAATATAAAATAAAAAAAAGACAAACTTTATTTGTTTGCCTTTTATATATTTATAACTAATTATTATATATTTATAACTAATTAAATTTGTACAAAATTACTAAATTTTAGACTCATAACTAGCAATTTCATTATTATTTTCATCTTTAAGTTGCACCATTTTAACATCAATTTTTACACCTAACTTTGACAAAATTAATGTTTCTATGCTATTAATAATCTCTGTAAGATTATCTGTATCTTCTGTATCAAAGCATAAATTTCCGTTTATAATAAGTTTATTCATTTTGGCGCCTTCCAAATTTCATCTAATTTTTGTTCTATATATTCATATACATCAAAAAATACAAATTCAAAACAACCTGCTTGTACACTAATCAAACCTAAATAATCATAATTCTTAAAATCTTTCTTCTTTACAATTTCAAGAGTTTCAAGATCATAAAGTTTTGTATAGTCTTTAAATTCTGTTTTATCTAAAATATCAATAACAAAAATTTTAGCTGATATATCTACTAATTTAAATTTTTTACTAATTTTCTTTTTAAATATTTCTTGTTTATTAAGTTTAATTCTAACATTTTCCCAATAATCTTTTAGATTTGGGTTCATTTTAATCATTCGATCAATATAATCATTAAAAGGTTCTTTTCTAATTGAACTTTACTTTTCAACCATTAATATTCCTCTTTAAAATGTAAATTCAATTTTAAAATCATCTTCTTCAAATATAGGTTCTAATCTATATTCTGTAAAATACTTTTTATTATTTTTAGTTTTTGTAATTGTTTTTGCAGAGAGATCACTTGTAAAAATGAGAGGTTCATTTGTCATTTTACAAATTGCTCTAAAAATATCAAATTCATCTACATCCATACCAACACTACCAGTCTTTTCATAATATTGTTCAACAGTAGTTTTATTGTTAGTATCTATATCATAATGATCGATTCGTTTTAATGTATACCTCATAAGCCATTTTTTAATAATCAAAAGGATCTTCGTCAGTATCTGGCAAATCCAAAGGAATTCGATTATTATACATTCAAGAACCTCCTTATTTTTTATTTGATATTTATATAGTATCTCAAAACAAATTTTTAGTAAATAACTTTTTACAATGTAATATCTTTGTAAATAAAGTGAGCAATGTATGAACTTATCTCATATTCTGTTTTAAATTCATCAGATGATTTTAATTTATTTGACATTAATTGAAACCTATTAAGATAATCTATAATTGTATAGACATTATCGTAATAAGATAATGCATTTGCAGTTCCAATACTTCGATCAAATGTTTGACAATATTTAAAAAGTATTGTATTAGGTGAAGTTTCTTTTATAAACTTTTCAATATTTGGAGATGGTTTAAAAACTACAATACAGTCATTATACATATAATCTTCTTCTCTATTTTGTCTTGAATGACCTGCAAGAATTATATTTTTAATTGAGTCATTTTCATATTTATTTATATCATAATATAAAGAATCTGCATCTGTTCTATAATCAATATAATAAATAGAAATATTCATTAAATGAATACAATAATCAATTGTATTTTCTTCATAAATTATTTTAAGCGCATCAACAAAAGACATAACATCAGTTACTTTAATATATTTTACTTTGTTACTTTTAACTGGTACTAATGTTGCATCTGGTGTATAAATATAAAAAAGATTTTCTATTTGATCTGCAATCTTATCTCTGAAAAGAAGTTGATCAGCAATCTTAGATGCTAAACTACTATTATCATAACTTTTAGTATATAACTTATACCTTTTATCAATTAATTCTGATGTTCCGCCAGCGGTAATTAGAATATTCATATTATACTCCTATAAGTTTATTATATAAAATATTATATTTTATATAAAAATTTTTGTAAATAAAAAAGACCTACACAATAAATGTATAGGTCCTTTTGTATTAAAATTGTTTATTAAAAAGCTTATCTCATTCGACTAAACATTGCTTCTTTCTTTTCAGCAAATTCAATCTTCTGTTCAGCCATCTTAGCCTGACCTTCAGGTGTGCTGTTGTAGTAGTACATCTGATAGATCCAAAAACCATTGATGATGATCATTGCAAGCGCAATAACTCCAACTGAAAATGCTCTAGGCGCTTCTTCCTTATGGAAGTATGCTAGAATAAGAGTTGCAATAACTGTAACTATAATTGATACAGTAACTGCAAGTGCAATTCCTCCATTAGTCATATAGATCTCTCCTTATGCCTTCTCAATAATCTCAGTCTTGGTAAGTGTTGCATAGAACTTTGCAGCAAGTACTGCAATTACTCCCCACATGATTGCTACTGCAAAGTGGATGATTCCAATTACAGGAGATGTGATAACGTGGAGTGCACCACCACCTGTGTAAATCATAGCCAAGAGAATTGTCCAGATAAGTACCATAAAGCTAATCTTCTTCTTTGTAGATGTCTTCATATTGTTGTCTCCTTTAAAAAAAGTATTTTTTATTAAGTTTGTAATTTTATTATATCATATGAATATATACTTGTAAATAACTTTTTTACGAATCTCCAAATTTTTTCTTCATAGCTTCGTAAGCTTCTCTTTCACTATTTGCGATATTAATCTTATTCTGTGCATTTATTCTTTTTGACTCTTCAACGTATGCTTGATGCTTAATAATTTTAAATTCTTCATATGCAGCTTCAAGTTCGTCTTGATTCAAATATAACCACTTTTCAGGTACAGTAATTGTTCTAGGCGACATTACATCATAATAATCAATATTGATTGTATTATCATCATTAAAAGTAACATTTGCTACCTTATAACCAGATACATTAAAATATACTTCAACAATCTTTTCAGCAATTTTTTTAAGATGCATATATTCTTCTGCAATTTCTCTATAATTCATAATAAATCTCCTTTTAAATGTATTTAAATGCTTTTAATGTTCTTAAGTAACATGTCATATTTGGATGCTTATTTTTATTTGCAAATATAGGCCAATCCAAACCTTCTCTAACTCTCATAATTGCTGCAGCTATTCCAGCAGATCTAGATATTCCACCATCACAATGAACAATAATCATATCAACTTTATCATACCATTCATTAATGAACTTTGCAATTTTTCTACCATCTTCAAATGACATACAAAATTCTTTTCCATTAGTAAATTGAACATCTTCTTGTTCAATATCATCAAAAGATAAAAATAAAATTGCTTTTACATTATTCTTTTCATCACAAAATACTTTAGATGCCTTTTTATCATGAGTAGATTTAATCGATATAATTATTGAATTTTTGTCATGCTTCTGTTTACAAAATCTTTCACAATTAGATCTTGAAAATACTTTATAAATTTTATTTGATTTAAATTTAAACATATTTTTACTCTTCTTTTTATTTTAATATAATTTATTATATCATACTTTTTTATTAGTGTAAATATTTTTTTTATAAAAAATAATGGACCTAAGTAATAGGTCCATTACTATTATATATTAAATTGTTTTTTATTTTGCAGCAACTTTCTTTCTATATTTTCTTGCAAGTTTTACATCTGGTATAATACCGAGCTTTTTAAAATCATTCAGTACTCTATTTTGATCAATGTGTCTCTGAGTAACACAAAATTTAAAATTTATTTCATTTTTCTTAAAGTAGAAATGATCTCCGCTAGAACCAGCTTCGTACCAACCATTTGCAAGCATAATAGCCTTAATGTCAGATAATGTGAGGGTAGGGCACTTGTACTTCATGTTTTGTTAAGTTCCTTTCTTAATTTATTGATGTGATTTTTTGGTGTGTGTTTAAGTTGTTTAGTTACTTTACTAATACATATAAGAAATAAATAAGTAGTAGTGCTGCAATCATTTAATACCTCCGTTTTTATTTTTCATAATTATATTATACTATATGGAGGTTAAAAAATAAACCAACAGGAAGGTATCAAACTATACAAATATTTATATAAATTTTGTAAATAATTTTTGTTTACGAAAAAGAAAAATAGCCTACAAAAAATTGCAGGCTATTTTAGGAGAATAAATATGAAACTTTTTTGGTACTCAGAGTTCAGTTCCAAGACTGTCTAAAATAAATTGTCTATAAAATTCTTGATCAGGATCTGTTTCTATATTTGCAGAAGCAGTTGGAGTATAAGTAATATTATAGACTTCTTCTAAAGTTAGAATATTAAACTTTTTCATTTTTCTTGCTGTTGCTTTTTCAGCAAGAGGTTCAAATATAAGCATAGACAATAATATAATTAAAAGTGTGACAGCAGCTGCAAATGCAATTCTACATTTTAGATACATTTCTTTGTCACCTTTCTATATTCACTATAATTTTTGTCTGTGTCTTCTAATTCATTTTTTTTAAGAAATTCATTGTAAGAAATAAAAGGAAAATCAATGTTCCAACCAAAGATAGGTTTAAAATCAATATCACCATCAAAGATTGCAACATTTAAAACAAAATATTCAATTCCTACAACTAAACCTGTAAATACAAGAATAAGTACTAATCCAATATTATAAAATAACATATAATGTCTACCAGTATATTCTCCAATTGTTGCAACAAAACAAAGAAAACTGAGTATAGCACAAATGTTTCTAACAATTGTAATTTTCTTTACAAAGTTAGCACGAGCAATATAATTCTTTCTAGCTGGTGTCATTGTTTATTTCTCCTTTGCTTTAATTGATAGTTTTATTATATCTTTTATACGCAAAGGTGTAAATATTTTTAGTATAACAATTCTATTACATCAATTAAGATCCCAACCGTCATCATCAAAGCTATCACCAAAGTCTTCACCCTCATCATAACCAGGATCAGTATAGAACAAATAATCAGTTAATTTTACATAACCGTCTTTAAGTATTTGACTTGATAACTTATCAAAATTTGCAACCAATTCGTCATCCTTAGAAAAATAATCTTCCATATCATCTGGCGTAATCAACCAAACAATCGGTTCATTTTTACTAGTAGACATTAGTGCAAATGACATTATTTCTGTTACAATATGATCACCTTTATCAGCTTCAATAAATTCAACTCTCATATTAGTTAATTTCCTTTCTACTTGATGATATTATTAAATAACTCTTCGTTTGCTGCATTGTAACAAAAATTCATACTATATTTATCTTGTTCGTGCAGTTTTATAAAATTTTCAGCAAAACTATATTTCTTAAAATCTTCATCACTTTCAAGAATTGAGCATAAAAAATCAATTCCTGTTGATAAAGATGCCTGAGCTGCTTGCATCTGCTTATTAAGTGCAATTGCGATTAAATAATCAATATACTCAAAGATCTCTCCAAATGCATTATATACACTATCTTTAGGTATATCAGATATAATCTTATCTAATTTATTTATAGTATTATCCTTTAATTTATAATCATAAGGCAAAAAATCCAAGTTCTTTAAAAGATGATAAATTACAAGAGCTAATTCATCCTCAGTTATACACAAATCAGAAATAAAAGACTTGTCATCTTTATGATTTGGAGAACAATTAATTGACTTAAATTTTATCATTGTGTCTGGCATAAATCTTACCTCTAATAGTATTTGAATTCAAAAAGTCTTCAATATTATCTTCTACATGAAATATCCAAGTTGCTCCACAAAATGGATCTCCAGTTACTAAATATACTTTCAATGTATTAAGATTATATGTTACATATGAAACCTGCAACTTTAAAACTTCTTCTTTTATAAGTGGCTTCTTCCAATAAGAATCAACTTTTTCAATAAGCTGCATATTCAATACATCTTCATATCCATCTTTCAATTCAGGAGATGTTTTAACAACTTCCTTAATTGCTGTAAGTCTACTATTAAAATATTCAACTAATTGTAAATTTATATCAGCAATCTTATTTATAATTGAATTCTTTTCTAGACTCAATTGCTGTTGCTGCTTAAATAGTTCATTAGCGCTCATACTTATTTTTTATTTAATCTCCTCTTCAAAATGTATTTTTTTCTTTTCATGTATATATGAGATAACTCTAATAATACCACAAGATGCCAAAAGAAAAATACATACGCAATTCATAATAATACTTGTACTATCTAAAGGTGTAAAAAATCTTAAAATCCATATAAATGTAATTAAAAAATAAATAGCAGCAGTCCACTTATCTGCTTCTATTTCTTTTACCTGCTCATACTCATATTTTGTCATAATTTATCTCCTTTATAAAATAACTCTTAGTTATATAATTATTATAAACTAAGAGTTTTTTCTTGTAAATAATTTTATAAGTATAAATTATGAATTTTCTACATATTCAGGTATAAATTCTTCAATTTTACATCTAAATCGAGTATCTCTAGCTAAACTTCTGCTACAATAACTCTGAGCTCAACATCTACAATAGTATGTGCCATGTCATAACTAAATGGAACAAAATTTATTAAATTTTCCATCCAATACTTTTTACATTCTGGTGCAATATAGTCTTTATCATTAAGATTTTGTAAAATTTCTTCATGATCAGAACACCAAACTTCATCTACTAAAGTTTTAAAAAACTTATATGCTCTATCAATTTTATTTGCTTTAAATTCTGCAAGAGTATACTGACGTTTCTTATAAATATAATCTGCGTCATTTACATCACCTTTAATAATAAATTCAATTATACCATTTGATTCTTTAGCAAGTTTTACAATTTTATTTACATTATCATTAAGATTCATTTCATTTATCATCCTTAAAAATTTTTTATTAAGATAAGAAAATTAATATGGTATTTCACCAGTTTCTAAAAATTTCTTCCATAGTATACCACTAGAATGTGACTCGGCATATTTACTAAAATGTCGAATTCTTTCATCTTCTGTACAATGCGTTACAACTGCAAAACTTTTAGACATAAGATAACCAACTTCATTGCAATCAGTATGATCTTTACAATAAAGAATAGCATTCTTACAGTCTACTGTAGAACAATTTGTAATTTGCCTTAATGCTTTTACTTTATCAATATCTGAAATATTATTCATTCTTAAGATACTCTGCAATAATTAAACAGTAATTAACCACTTTTTAAAGTTATCATTACTTAAAGAACATTCATATGCAGGCAGTATACCATATCTACCAAATTCTTCTGCAGTCAGATTATATTTCTTCAAAAAAACATTTTTTGTCAATTCAGTATAGACTGTTTCACCATTCTGAATTGTTTCAATATATTCATAACATGTTGAAGCATTTATAAGAGTCTGTATAATCTTTTTCTTTGCTTCAGCAGATGTTTTAGCAATTACAAAACCTTTACATCTATAATAAGATTTCTTTGTTCTCTGAAAATAAGTAGGTGTGTTTGATTTATGCTTACTCATATAAACATGAATCTTTTCAAAATCTTTTTCACGATTTTCTGTTAATCTACCATAACCATAATAAGCATATACATGCTCTTCTCCAACTCCAAGATCAGACTCAGAGTAATCAATAGGTGTAATAGAATATTCTGCGCTATCTTTCTTACCTGCAACATAAACTTCAGCAGTTACCAAATTTTTAAATGCCTTATAAGGCTCAAATGTTGCATCATAATCACTAGGATATTTACATCTTGAAACAACATAAATCTTACTCATAGTTATATCTCCTTTAATTAAATTTTATGCTCTGCATTAAACTTCTTATTATATTCAATTACTTCATCTAAAGTTCTTGGTGTAAAATCAAGAATATCTGCACCAACATTATATGTATTTGGAATATCTCTCATAATTTTATATGCAAGATTTGTTGTATTATTATGAGTATGACCATAAAGAGAAATTGTTCCTCTAAAATAACCATCCCATTCTACAACTGGATAATGATACATTTTAACCTTTCTACCATTGTCAACTACAAAATAATCTGGCTTAATCTTTTCAAAATATGAATACCACTCTGGCTTTGGATTATCATGATTTCCAGTTATAAGATACTTCTTACCATTTAACTGCTTAAAATAATCTATAGGATTATTAGCAGACTTAAAAACTATATCTCCAAGTATATAAACCTCATCGTTAGGCTTAACAACTGAATTCCAATTATCTATTAGTGCCTTATCCATTTCACTAACAGAACTAAATGGTCTATTACACAAACGAATTATGTTTTCATGACCAAAATGTAAATCTGATATATAATACTTCACTTTTTTCTCTCCATTACTGTTATTTACTTTATAATTATAAACCTTTAATTATACATTCGTAAATAGTTTTTATAAAAAAAATAGACAGATAAATTCTGCCTACTTAATTATATTACATTTATAAGTTTTGATTTAATTTTTATTCCCTATACTTCTTTTCAATTTCATCCATCCACTTAAGAACTAAATCAAGGTCAGTCTGACTAAAAGTACTAGCTTCAATATTATGTTCAGCTAATGCATGTATAACCTTAGTCTTAAGATCATTCTACATAAAATCTTTCTTTGTCATATTATTATTCCTTTCTATATGTTGGAATTGTTTTAAGTTTATGTAAATTCTGTAAATGTTTTCTGTCAATAATTTCCTTTTTATTTAGATCATCAATCTGTTTAGTTTCAATATACTTATCAAGTTCTGCATAAGTAAAACCAAGATTATCTTCATCAGTTTTTCCACAAAGACCATCAGAAGGAATCTTATGTACTAAATCATAAGGTAATCCTAAAATATCTCCAATTTGTAACATTTCTGTAACAGTAAAATCTGCACAAGGACTAAAATCTCCAGCTGCATCACCAAATTTAGTAGAGTAACCAATATAATCTTCAGATTTATTACATGTATTACATACTCTACCGCCTTCAGGAAGAGATTGAGCAACTGCATATAATGTAGTCATTCTAAGTCTTGGAGTAATATTGATTAATGTATCTTTAGAAGGAATAATTCCTGCTTCATTTAAAGCACTTACTTCTGCATTATACTGATCATAAATATTTACTTCATAACCTTTAATACCAAGAAGTTCAATTACTTTTTCACTATCTGAAATATCAGGCTGAACTCCGTTAGGCATCATAACACCAATAACTCTATCTTTACCAAGAGCATCAACTAAAAGCTTTGCAATTATTGTAGAGTCTTTACCACCAGAAATTCCAATTACTGCTTTTGCTTTAGGACCATTTTCATTAAACCATGTTTGAATCCACTTAATTATATTATCTTTTTCTATTTTTAATCTCAAATATTCATAAAACACTGGATGAATTACACTGGAAAAATCCTTTAAATTAATTGCATTTCTAATTGCAGTACCAGAAATAGTACCTTTAGTTCTATCTAATACTGTAAATTCATGATTTGGATAAATTTCACTTAATCTATCTGCATAAGGCTGTTCACCCATATACCATCTAATATCACTATTTGGATCTACATTTGCATTTGCAAAAAGTTCTTTACTCCAAATTTCCCAAGAAGGTTTATCAAACTTTCCAGTTAAACCAAGTTTTTTATCATCAATAGATACAATAGTAATATTGTCTGCATTATAAGCTTTTTTCATTAAATCAATTCTATGTTTAAAAGGAATAAAATCCTTACCTCTATCTTCATCAGAACCACATATTCCAATAATAACTTTATCACATTCAGATAAAGCTTTATTTATAAGCGTCATATGTCCTCTATGTAATGGAATAAAACAACCAAAAACTATACCAATCATATTATTAACCTCAATCATCTTCAAGTAGTATTATATCAAAACCAATATTAGTACTATATTTTTCTATCATATATTTATACATTTCATTAAAATTTATAAAAATTTTATTATTTACTTTCCAAACATACTTATTTTTAATTAACCAAGTATCAAAATCTATTAATGGTTCACTATCTCTGAACATATACATAAAGTTAAGCTAAGTTATATCATATGTAACTGGATTAAATACAAATTTCATATTTACTTTTCATCAGACTGTCTATTTGCTGAAACTAAAGCAATTAAAACAATACCTACGCATGCTCCAACAAAAAATCCAACTACAAATATTATAATTTTTTCTAACATAATTTTTTCTCCTTTCAAAATGGAAGATAGTCTGTATCTATTGTTTTATTTATTAAATTCTTTACTTCAGATAATTGACCATTAATCTTAATATCATTATCTCCAACACTATACTCAAATGAATAAGTTTTATTTTCTTCAATTGGCATAATATAAATCTCAGTATCTTGTACTAAATTTGTTTTTTCAAGTAATTTAGATCTTACTTTATTTTGAACTGCTTTTGCCATTTGTTCAGTATCATAAATACCTATGATATTTAATTTAATACCTTCAGTTCTAGAATTTTGATATACGATATACTTCATCTTCTATTCCATCTATCTATTACATCTTGCTTACTTGTGCCTGTAATTTTTACTGCACATTTATTATTAGGACATCTTACTTCTACATAATTACCTATAGCCACAAGTTGAATCTCTTCAGCTTTTGTATGACAAAATGGACATTCCATTCTAATTCTTTTATCTGTCATAGATCTTCCTGCAATTCCTTACCATAAAGTGGACAAAATTTAATATTTTTATGATTATAATACTATAAATTAGTACTATTTGTAAATAATTTTTATACATCTGCATAAATTGCAATAACATCTCGCCAATAAGGGTCATACTTTTTCATTTCAGCTTCTACCAACTTATCAAACTCTTCTTCAGACAAATTATCGTATTCGTCACAGCATTCAAAGTTATATCTGATGTCCTCTTCCAGTTCATCTCGATCCACATAGGTCTTTTCATCATTAACCGCTTGCTCACAATCAAGTATCTCTGTCAAAGCAAAAGAGAGTCGAGGAGCATACCAATATCCCCAACTATCATCACATACTACTTCATTTCCACAAAGTACTACAATTGGATAATCTGGGTGCTCAGCAATAAGTTTCTTTAATTCATCTGTTTGTTTCATAAACATATTCAAAGGTTTATATTCCATTCTTTTTACTCCTTAAAGCATAAATAATTCAAGATATGTGTTGCTTATATTCTTCACAAACTTTATCAGCTCTTCTGTATTAAATATTGGGCTTGAGGGTCAGGCTTTCCTATATAATATACCCACTCTTCCATTCCATATCCTTCATAATGTACTAAATACTGATTATGCTCTCTATCATCTTCAATAATTCTGGCATTATAATCATTAGCCATTTGTTTTATATCGTATCTGTCAGCATAATATGTGGTCTTAGACACTTGACTGCTTGAAATAAAAAGTCCAGCAAGACTAACAAAGATTTCAATCACACAAAATATACTAGCAACGGTTACTACTGTAAATGCCTTATCCAATGCGTGATTATTTTTAATTATACAAGCAAACAGTATTCCAATAATAATAATAAAAAACAAAAGAAACCCCATACCTGCAAACATTGCGATCATCCAACCATTTTGTATTTGAGTTAATCGATCTAAAACACTCATAAATTATTTCTCCTTAAATTTTCCATAAAAATCATCACAATTATCGTACATATGCATTACCTCACATAGGATAATAAATTATTTTCTTATTTTTCTTCTCTGCTTTTCTTATTGTACTATATACTCCACCATTTTTATTTCCATCAAATATAGCAAGAAGTATATCACAATTATCTACCATATATTGATCTCGATCATTATCACAACCTTTAAACCATTCATTATGTATCTCAACTATATTATCTGCATTACTAGTTATATATTTATAATATTGATTTGAAACATTATAGTTTTTACAAGGAAATACACAAGTAAGTTTGATTGGATAACCTTCTTTTTTCATTTGAACTACTTCATAGGCAATAGCAAGATCAGAACCACCTGCCATACCAGATAAAACAGTATCAGCTTTATTATCAATAATTTGTTGTCTAATCCATTGCCTTATACTTTTCCAATCATCCAAGGCAACATCACTAGGTAAATTTAATCTTTGTTCTCTATGTCCAGTTAAAGCAATTATCATATTTAAAATAACTTTCTACAAATATCTTCTACTTTGTCAAGATCAAACCAATCATTTGTTCTTACACCAGATTCCATATCAAGCCAATAATCATAATCAACTAACATATCAATATCAGCTTTTCTATTAAGAATATTTTCTGGATTAAGACCACCTGCAAAACCTTGATATTTATCAAAGAAATCAAAATCAGTTACTTCACCGTGACCACCAGATTTATCTGACAAATAAACTATATTCTCAACATTAGTTTGTTCATATAACTCATAATTAGCCTTTGACTTAGGTTCGTCAAGATTTGTTTGAATAATAACTTGCTTTCCATAAGTATTTGTAATTGGAATAGCAACTGTATTACCAACAAGATTTAACTGAATTCTCTGAAACATATCAAAATAAGAACCCATAAATTCCTTTACACAACCCAACGATCCTGTCTTAGCAACTGTTCGTGCAAGCTTTCCACAGACATGTAAAGCAAGATTGATATTCTTATTCTTAAGTTGTTGCAGCAAAACTAAGTTTGGGTATCTATTATTGATATTCTTATTAGTATTTGCTTCAGAAATCAAGAAACCAAATTCAGTGTTTGGATATTTTTCAGCAATTTCTAATAGTCTCTTTATATTAGTTTTATTATCAATACCAGTAAATGATACTTTCTTAAACATATTAGTCCTCTATTAAATTACCTTAATCTGACACATCTTCATTGCCTCAAGTGCTGTATGATGAGATTCAGGTGTAACACAAGCACAAAGCTTACCAAGAACATTGATCTTAGCCTCAGGAGCACTTGCCTTTGCAAGCATTGCATTACTAATTACACAAATTCCTGTACATGTTCCACAAAAATAAATTTCTGCATCTGCATATTCTCTCCTAATCACCTTTGCAAGATCAGTAGAACCAAATGTATGCTTATTAAAATAATACTTTGCAGGAATATCTTTAAGTTCATCTACAATCTGCCAACCTTCAGTTCCTCTAATACAATGTGGTACAGGCAAATTCTTACCTTCCTGAGTCTCCATATAATTCTTAGTATGTGTATCTCTTGTGAAAACAATATCTCCATCAAAAGATTCTGCATACTTCTTAATCTTCTTTATAATCTTCTTTGCATCTGGATTTGCAAGAGCTCCAGTTACAAAATCATTCTGCATATCTACAATTACTAAAAGTTTCTTCATATTTATACCTCCTTACAAAACTTGCCACATTTCATTATTTAATCTTTTAATTGTTACATTCTTTTCTTTTGCATAATTCATAATATATTCATCAAAGGAGTCAAGAATTGAACCTGATATTACTTCGATCTTTTTGAAAATATCAGAAGGAAGCTCTATATTTTCAATAGAACTTATCTTTTGATAAGGATAAAGATCATATTCTCCATAATTCTTAAAATCACATCTAATACAAACATTTATTCTATTATCAATACATTCCCAATGAACCATAAACTTACACTTTTCATTTACAGCATTATCTATATTAATAGTTTTAAGAAATGTTTTCATATCTTTCTGAATTTCAGGTATATGCCAATCCATTATTTATTCTTCCTTCTTGTTTATATTATTTAGCGGTTCATGATTAAAAAGAAAATCGGAAATCTTATACATATTATAATACTCCGTTTTAAAAAATTAAATAATTTTTAATATCACCTTTAAGATTAAAAATAATATAATTATCTTCTTCCCAGAAATTAGTTATTTGAGTTATAGTTTCCCAACCTTTTTCACTTGCATTAGGAAATTCCATTTCTTCCCATTGCTGTAATAATCTCTTTTCAGGTACATGTCTGCGTCTGCTATTATTACCTTCAAGACATTGTTCTTTTGGTGCAGTTACCCATAAAATATGATGTGTAAATGTTGGAAACCATTCTAAAAACTGAGTTCTTTGCGATACAGTTAATGAATTTGTTGTAACAATTATATCTTTATTTGCTAATTCTGCTTTATGAATATCTTGATATAATGACATCCATACATCAAACCAATTTGATCTGTCACATTCATCACCATTAATTTTAGCATAATACATATCAGGATCAAATTTTGTTAAATATGGATTAGCAGTAATAAGTCTATCCGTTAAGACAGACTTACCACCGCCACTAATTCCACAAACTAAATACATATTTGCCATATTATCACTTACTTATCATTTTCCATTCTCCATTTAATTGTTCTCTGGAGATAATCAACATAATCAGGATTCTTGCACATACCCTTACCAGGTGTATCAGAAACCTTAGCAACATCCATACCATTGCACAAAGTAGTCTTCATAACAATATTAAGTGCAGGTACATCAGTATCATTTGCAATATAAGTACCAATACCAAAAGCAACATTAATTCTATCATGGAAATGTCTCCAAATAGCATCTGCTTTTTCAAAATTCAAACTATCAGAGAACAACAAAGTCTTTGTTTTAGGATTAATTCCAAGCTTTTCGTAGTGCTTAATCATCTTTTCGCCCCATTCAATAGGGTCACCAGAGTCATGTCTTACACCACTAAACAATGTTGCAAATCTATCATCAAAATCTCTAAGGAAACAATCTGTTGTAATTGTATCAGTAAGTGCAATACCATTCTTAATTCCATATACATCTACCCAATCATTAAGAGCAAATCTATTAGAATATGCAGGATTATGAGAATGATCTCCCTGACCTACACACATGATCCATTCATGTGCCATTGTACCTACAGGAGTAAGTCCATACTTCTTTGCAAGATATACATTAGATGTACCAATAAACTTGCTAGAACAATGCATTGTATCATTAAGATGACTAAACTTTTCTATAGCAAGTTCCTGAGCTTCTGCAGAAAGTCTACGTCTAAGACCAAACTCAGAAAATACTCCAAGATACCACTTAGAACTATGAAGCTTTTCATACTTCTCGTCAAGTCTCTTCTTAAAGCTTTCAAACAACTTATCATAATCATAAGCCATTCTAAAATAAACTTCATTTACAATTGCAAGAGTAGGAATTTCATACATAGATGTATTGAGCCAAGTTCCCTTAGTTTCAACTGCCAATCCACATTCTGCATCAGTTCCAATTTCAAAATCTTCATATCTAGGCTGCCAAAGTCTAAGAAAATTAATATAACTTCCCTTAAACCAAGGAATATTATTCAAATATTCAAGTTCGTCTTCAGTAAATCTAAGCTTACAATATGCCTTAATCTGTTCCTTAATCTCTTCTACCATTTCAGGTGTAAACTTAACATCCTTATTTCTACACTTAAAAGACCAAGTAGTCATATATTCAGGATGCTTAATCATAATTGCCTGACCCATAGAAAATTTGTACAAATCACTCTCTAAAAGGCTGTTAATAATCTGAGGTAACTTCATGTTTTTTATCTCCTTTTTATATATTTTATTAAATACTATATTTAAGAAATCATAATAGCATCAGCTATACCAAGAATTTCCTTAAGATTTGCTTCAGTCTGACCAGGCTTAAAGTCATCAGGATCAATAGCTGTTTTCTTACCTGTCAAAACTTTTACAATTTCTTCTGTATTATTTGGTGTAGCATCATATCTAGTGGCATCCATAATGGTACCATCTTCATTAAACCAAAAACAAAGAATCTGATTTTTACATACAACTGCTGTTACCTTATCATCCTTGTAAGAACCTTCTACAAGAATTTCACAATCATCATCTTCCTTAAAAATCTCAAAGAAGAAACCAGTTCTATCGTAAATTTCACCTGGACAGTAACATCTGTATGTAAGGAACTGTGTCATATCTGAAATATCTTTAAGTTTCATTAGCATCACTCCTTTTATTTTATATCTTATATATATTATCATATTTATATATACGTTGTAAATAAAAAATAAAAGATACTTATTAAAAAGTATCTTTTTATTAAAAATTTTTAATTATTCAGTTTTAAAATAATTTATAAATTTAATTTTATCTAGAATATAGATATGATCTTCCCAACTATCACATTCAGAGTCAATAATTGGAGGATGTAATGGAACTGCATTAAAATGTTTTTTTAACCAAAGATAAACATATTCATTTACACCATTCCAATTATATCTAATTTGTTCAGGCATTCCAAAAGCTTCGTATAGAGAATTAACTGCTTCTTTCATTGTTTGTTTACCATAACCTTGGTTCATATAAAATTTTGTAGTAAACCACTCAGTAATACTCCAAATTCCATTACTTAAAGAAATTTTGCATTCACTTATTATTATATTATCTTCTTTAAGTATAACTTTAATGCCTCTATCATCTATATCTTTGTAAATCATATTGAATTACCATATAACAATTCTTTAAAGTATTCTACTGGAACTTTTTCTGTAAGCCATACACCATTTGCAGAAAGATAGAACTTATAACCATCTTTATACATTTTTTGTGCATCAATTACAATAATTGCAAGTTCTCCATGTCTCAAACCGACTTTAGTTGCAGTTTCAATATCTTTTGAAAGATGTACATAAAGTCTTGACATTGATTTAAGACCTTGAGCATAAATACTATTTATTGACTTTGTTGCCGTACCATGATATAATACTGTAGGCGGTTCTTTTTCTTCAAGTTCAACATCTACTTTAATAGAATGTCCTTGATTAGCTCTAATTTTTGTTTTATCTTCATTAAATGAATATCTCTGTTTATTGTCTGTTCTGACAATTTCTTCAAGCATATTCATATTAAAACCTTTATATTGCTTAGCAATACCATTAATAAGTTCATCTACATTTGCCCAACCATGTGAGTCAAGCGTAATATTTATTGTTTCAGGTTTATGTCGAAGAATCAAACTTATAAACTTTGAAATTTGATTTAAATCCATAATTTATCTCCTTATTTTTTTATTATATAATTATTATTTATGATTTCTGCCTTGTCCCATTCCTTGAGGTATAGGATTTTCTAGTAGCTCAATATATTTATCATGATGCAAAGAATAAGCCAGTGCCTCATCTAATTTGAAATATTCATCAAGCTCTTCTTCTGTTACATGTGGCTTGAACTTTCTTCTATCTTTTTTACCAAATCTATGCTTATTATATTCTTTCCAAATAATAAGAACTAAGATTTCAATTAATATTGCAATAAATAAAATATAGAAATGATGCTCTGTTTGTCTTATTGTATTTGTATTATAAATCCACCATTCTTTAATTGGTTTACCTAACTTATCACAAATAATTCCATAAATCATAAATGCCCAATATATAAGCATATAAATCCATGCTATTACAGTCAAAATAATTTCAATTACAGTTTTCCATTTCTTTTGAACAGTTCTAGTTTCAATATGTTTTGTAGAATGAGGATCAGTAACAGGATTTTCAATTGTACCATCAATCAATGGAGAAGAAAGATCTTTTGTACCATCTGTATCAATAGATTGAATAAGTCTACTCATTTTAATATCATCATAAGTGACATTAAGTTCATTATCTGTTTTTATTATGACTTCTTCAGTATCAGTCTTATTCATTTGAGTTATGCCTCTATCAGGAGACTTCCATGTAGCAAGCTTCTTTTTAGGAAGTATAGCTTTCAAAAGAGCTGCTAATGTAATAAATACATTAACATACCAATAAATAAGAGGGTACCAAATAACTGACCAAGTTGATTTAAGAATATTCTTATCATAATGTTGTTCAAGCCACATTGCTACTCCAAACTGAAATAAACATACAAATGATAAGAATTGACTCTTCCATAAATATTCTGTAAAAACATGCTGACTATTAAATTCCATTATTAAAAGAATAATAGTCAGAATTAGCCAACAAACAGACCAAAAGAAAGAGCAAACCTGTTCAAGATATATTGGAGTCATTCTTCTTCTCTTCCAAGAACCCCAAATATCATAATGTCTAAAAATAACTTCAAGACCGCCTGAAGCCCATCTTTTTCTTTGTTTCCAAAGACCTTTTACTGTTTCAGGAACAAGCATCCAACAAAGAGCTCTTGGTTCATATCTAACATCCCAGAAGTTTTTCTCTAATTTCCATGTAACAGCAATATCTTCTGTCATCATGTCTCTATCCCAGAAACCACATTCCATAAGAGCTCTTTTTCTATATGCAACACAAACTCCAGAGACTGTCATTACTTTACCTAAGACTCTCTGAGTTCTCTTAATTAAAGAAATAATTGATGCATATTCACACAACTGTAACTTACTAAGTAATGTACCTCTATTTCTTACACGAGGATTACCAGTTACAGCGCCGACTCTTTCACCATTATGTTTATTTGTAAAATGTGAAACTAAGTATCTAAGAGCATTTTTATCCAAATATGAATCTGAATCTACTCCTACTAAGATTTCACCCTTAGCTGCAATAGTTCCAAGATATAATGCATTTGCTTTACCGCAATTTGGATGTAAATCAATAACTCTTACAATATCATAAGCTTTTACAATATTTTTCAATACTTCTGCAGTATTATCTGAACTACCATCATTAATAAGAATAATCTCATAATTAGGATAATTTAATTTTGTCATTTCCTCTACAACATTATAAAGAATGTCACCTTCATTATGTGCAGGCATTAAGATTGAAACAAAAGGCAGATCGTCTATTGGCAATGCTCCCTTTCTTTCATTTGAAAAATAGAAAATAAGAGAGCCAAGTACCCACAGCATAGCCATCAATGCGGGGTACCAATAAACAAATTCTGTTATTCCTTTAAATAACCAAAAATCCATTTATTTTTCAACTCCTTTTTAAGTAATATCCTTATGTGTATTTGATCTTATTTCATTATATTGTTTATAATAATTTTTTATATTATTATATTTTGAAATAGCTCTTTCTAATTGTTCATTAGAATAATTTAACCAATTTTCAGGTATATATAAAGTAGCTTTTGATGTAGTTGATTTTTTTATATCAAATAATATGACTGCAAACTTATTCTTTCTAGTTGGTTCATAATAAAATTTTAATAAACCAGTACTCGTATTTAATGTAGTTATTTCTGCAAGTATAAGAATTTTATCTATTATATCATATACTGCTCTATATTTCTTTAATCTCATAATATCATTCTTATTAAAATCCTTAATATTAACAGACTCTAATATAGTTTTAGTATGATTATTAATAACTACTTCATATGCTATATGCATATATTTTTCATTATGAGATAAAATAATTCCTCTTACGTATAAGCATTTACCCTTTTTAATAAGCTGGTGTTCAACCTTTTTAACCAACTTATTATAATCATTTAAAATAGATTGTATATTCTCATGTGTATACTTCATATATTATATTATTATAATATACTTTTTTAAATGCGTAAATATTTTTTGTAAATAAATTGTAATTTTAGTCTAATTAATTAGTCACGTTAAGATGTGTTTTACTTATTAAACGCGAATAAACTTCATTATATTTTTTTATTCCAGCTCTTATTATACCTAATTTATATCTTACTCTATTTAGCTGCTCATCAGAATAAGATAACCATTTTGGAGATATATGACAATGTTCATATTTATGTAAACCAGTTTGTGAATTTTTAACTATATGCGTAGTTCCAAAAGCTAATTTTCTTTTTAAATTTAATTTATTTGATACAAAATAAAATCTAACTACGTTTAAATATGAATAATTCCTATATACATATCTAATAATATTAGTAAGTTTATCACAAACTTCAATATAATCTTTTATTGCTTTAATTTCTTTTTTAGAAAAAACTTCTGCGCCTATTTCACACTTATCAAGTTGCTTTATACGTAATTTATAATGAGTGTCAATAGAATAAACATAAACTTCTATAACATTATAATATTCATTATAGAGAATATACTCTATAATGTCATAATTTTGATACTGAAGTAAATGATAAATTTTCTTAATTACTTCATTATAATCATCTATAATTTGTTGTAGATATTCTTCAGTATATTTCATATACGTAATCAATCTAATATGCCTTTATGCGTCATTGCTCTTAATTTTATAAAATCTGAAGATTGTTTATAGCGTTTAAATATTATACGATATAAATTTGTTATATAGTTATTAAAAGTATAATTTGTTATATTAGAGTCTAACCAATCATCATGAATTATATTATGTTTTGCAAAATAAAACTTTATAGATGGGTCATAAAATTTTAAACTTAATTTATTTGTATTATTTGTTGAATAATATATTTTATATACATTTGCATTTTCATTTACAGGATTAAACATAATAGTTTTATAAAAATAAGTATTATTAAAAATAAGATATTTTGATATTTGTGTGCTTTTATAAATACTAGTAGCTTTATCGCACAATTTTCTATAATTCTTAATTATTTTAATATCGTGATTAGTTAATTCTTCTGTGTCAATTTCATATTGACAATGCTCATTATTTTTTGCAGAATATACAGTAACTAAAATTTTTTTAATATTTTTAAGCCATTCAGACTTATACTCTGTATAATATACACTATCAACAAAATCAAATTCTACATTAACTTTATTCTTAACAATTTTACCTACTTTTTTAAGTAAGTTTTCATATTCTTTTATTGTTTTCTTTATATATATTCTTATATGCATTATTTTAATTTCCTATATCATCATGAGTTATGTGTCTAAGCGCAAGATATTGATCTTCAAAAGGTAATGTAGTCAATATAAGATATACTCTGTCTAATTGATCATTTGAATATTCTAACCATTTATCTACAATAGACAAACAATTCTTAATCTTATCTGTTTCTAGATTATAAGTAAGAACTGCAAGACGTCCTTGCTTTTTAGTATTTTTTATATAATATATTTTATATACAAATTCATTTATTCCGCATCTTATATTCAATCTTTGCAATATATGATATATATTAGTACATACATCATAATAACGATTAAGTATACATTCTATGTCTGGCTTAAATCTTATTAATTCACCTAAATATATATTAAATTTTGTTCTTACTGTTTTTTTATTTTTATGTATACATAATATTGCATAATACTCTAAAAGTTCAGTATTTTTTATACATATAATTTGTTCAAGATAATCAAATTCAATAAGATCACTATACACATCTTTTAAAAGAGATTCTACAAACCTACAAAGATTATCATAATCATTGATAATTTTTTGTATATCTTCACGATTTTTATAATATGTTATTGACTTTGTATTAAGTTTCTTCTTCATCTTTTATATTATGCGTTTCTTCTCTTATTTCATAATAATTATCTAAATTTTTATTTATAATTTTTAATATAGCGTTTGTTTTATTTTTTGCGCTATTTAAATCTTTTTTTGAACATGTTAACCAAAATTCTGGTATATAATTATTTTTAGCAATAGTATTTCGTGTATAAAAAGCATCATTTATTATATATTTTATTAAATTTTGATGCTTTCTTGTTTTTACATAATAAACTTTATATATATAATAATTAGTAGTCAATATAAATACTTTATCTGTACATAATCTATTTTGTATTTCGAAGCATAAATTTTTATATTTTTTAATTATATTATACGCTTTATTTTCAAAGAATAATGACTCTCTAAATCTATATCTTCTTTCTATTTTTTTATAGTTTTCAAATTTAGCAGCTCTAACTAAAAATATTGATTCTGTATTTAGATAAATACACGAAATTTCATCTATTAAGTCTAGTTCAGGATCATAATTTTTACGCAAATGAACTAATACTTTATCACATAAAGTATCATAATCATCAATAATTTTATGTATTTGTTCTGATGTATATTTCATATAATCTATTATATCATATATTATACTAAAATGGAATTATTTTTTTATCCTCTAGTAAAAATAATAATCAAAATTACAAAAATTGTTAAAATAAAAGATATTCCAAACTGCATAATTAGACTCCTTTATTATAAAATTAATTTTATTATATCTTTTATAATAACATGCGTAAATAAAAAATGATCTACAAAAGTAGACCATTTTTATATATTTTAGTTTTGATTTTATTTTAACAACAATCCCAATTGTATAGAATATCTGAAAAATCTAAATTTTTCAATGCTTCTTCGGTTATAAAGAATTGAGCAGTTCCTGCATCTCCCCACATGAAATCATAATCGTCAGAATATGTATCTGAAGCAAATAATACTAAATCATATTTACTATATTTAGGAGTAGTTCTGGGATCATCCTGGGTAAACGTGGGATAACCCCCAAGCCATAAATACTGAGATTCATTTCTTTCATATAATGCTCTTTCTAGCTCTTCATCAATATCATCTATATATTCAGCATTTGCATTTCTTAACTTATTATATTCTTCAACAAAAGTAGGCTCAAAATCTGCTTCTTTCATAGAAGCATACATTTTATAAGGTTCAGTTGGAATAAGCTTATATTCTTTCTGATATGGAAGATCTTCAGTATTATATGGTATTTCATTAAGTAACTTTGAGGTATCTTCAATAATATCTTTATGATAAATTATTCTAAATCCAGTATTATCTGTTTGGTCATTAAAATTCATACCATAATCTTCAGTAGAAATATAGATTTGAAGAATTCCAGTTTCAGGATAATTAGGAATAGACTTAAATGTATCAAAATTAATTTGAACCAATAATGCTAAAGGTTCTCCAGTTTTCATATTTATTGGATATTCTTTATCTTTTGGATAATATGGAATACCTCCAAGCTTATTATCAAATACTGTTGTAAAATCATCAGAAAAATTAAATGCAATACATTCTCTAGGCGGAAGTATTTCGTCTACCTTTTCTAAAATATCTTTATATTCATCTAAAATCATATTATGGACTCCTTATATTACTATATTTTTAATTAAATAGTCCTTTAATTAATATATAGTTCATGCTTTTTTCTCTAGTGATGTTTGGTGCTGTATAAGTATCATTTTGACTCCAACTATCTTTACTATGATAAAAAAGTACAAAATCTTCTGATTCTATTTTTTCTTTCCAATAATTCATATTGTCACCACCTAATTTTTGTTTCTTACTTAGTATTATCTTTATTCTTTAATTCACTTCTTATTCTATTTAATCTAGAAATAAATTCTCTAGTAGTTAAAACAGTTTCTGTAATTTTATTTTTACCTTTACTATGAGTCAAAGTAGCATTTTCAGTAGCCAATAATGCTTTTTGAAATGATGTATTTTCAGCTAAAGCATTAAAAGCTTTATCAAGTAAATCTTGATATTCTTGACTATTTCTCTTATAGGTTTTTCCTTGCCAATAAAGAATCTGTTTTTGCTGCCAGTTTTTATTAATACCTTTAGATTTAGCTGCTCTACCTACTAACTTACAAACTTCTTTTTGCATGTCAGGATTGCTAAATTTCAATGACTGTAAAAAGCCTTCCATAGAAGCGCATTCTACTCCATCAATTATAAATCTATGAGGTGCAAAGTTAGATAAACTTCCAGCTGGATAACCATTTCCACTACCAATATCCATATCATTTAACCTTTAAAATATAGCAGTCATACTCTATAGCATTCATAATGAATGCTTGTTCTGATCCATATATTTGTATATTTTCATTCATAATACAAATAAACTTCTTAAATTCTTTATAATTTACTTCATTAAAAATATTATAATATCATTGTAATCAAATTGTAAATAAAAAAGAGCCTATATAAAATAGGCTCTTTCATTATAATATAAAATTATTTTTACTTGCTAATTCCATAAAGAATCTTTGCATATTCAGAGTTCTTATCAAGAATGATTGTAGAGTCTGACTTTGCAAGAGCTTCAAGAGCATCAAGACCTCTAAGATAATTATAGAATGCAGCCTTATCCTTATCATTATAAGCAGCTGACAAAATCTTCATGTACTCAGCTTCGCCTTCAGCTCTAGAAATTGCAGCCTTTGCTTCAGCATCAGCAATTATAATTGCAACCTGCTTATCTGTTTCATTTATAACAATCTGTGCTTCTCTATCACCCTGCGCCTTATAACCTGCTGCAATATTCTGTCTTTCAGAAATCATTCTATTATAAACTGCAGCTTTGTTATTGTCAGGAAGATCAAGCGCCTTAATTTCAGCAATTTTAATATTAATACCATACTGAGCAATATCAGAATTAGACGCTGTTGTAATTGCATTTGTAAGAGTCATACCTCTTGCAGCAATAATTTCTTCCTGAGTCATTGAAGAAATTGTGTTCTTAGTTGCATTATAAACTGCAGCTTCAACTCTTTCTTCTGCTCTACCCTTAACACCACCAAGTGTCTGGTAATACTTCAAAGGATCTGTAACTTCCCAAATAACATAATTATCTGCAATCATTGATTTCTTATCTGAAGTAATTACATCTGACTTAGGCATATCATACAAAACTTCACCCATATAAATCTTTACTGTTGACTCAATAAAAGGTGTATGTGTATGAAGACCAGTCTCAGTTACAATTGTCTGAGCTTTACCAAGTCTTACTACAATTGCAGATTCCTTGGTCTTTACTGTATATGCAGAAGCCAAGAAGATAATAATTCCAATAAGTACTGCAATAACTGCTAAAATTCCAATTATATACTTCTTCATATTAACCATTTCCTCCATCAGTTGTAGTCGTATCAGTTGTTGTATTAGATGTTGCATAAGGCGGTTTTGTATTAGACTTTGTAAAAGAATCCAATGGATATACAGTAGAAGTCTTTCCATCTGTAATAATAATCTTACAACCAGGCAGTACCTTTTCCATCTTTTCATAGAAAAGTCTTGTCTTAGTTACAAGAGGAAACTGCTTATATTCTTCATACATCTTATTAAATCTTTCAACCTGACCTTTAGCTTCTGCAATTCTTGCAGCCTTATCAGCTTCAGCCTGCTTAACAATATTATCAGCTTTAGCCTGAGCTGCAGGAAGCTGACTATTCTGATATTCCTTAGCCTTATTCATTGCAGTATCTGCATTCTGCTTTGCATTTTCTACAGACTGGAATGCAGCTTTAATTTCATCCTTAGGAGGTTCTGAGTCCTGAATTGTAATATTGATAATCTTAAGACCGATATTATTCTTATCAAGCTCATCAATAATTGCCTGTTTAATATCTGCCTGAATCTGTCCCTTTGCAGTTGTCATTGCTTCATCAACTGTATAGTTAGAAACAATAGTTCTAATATTTGCCTGAGCAATACTTCTTAAAACAAGTTCAGGATTTTTTGTATTATACAAATATGCAATAGGATCTGATACAGCATATTCCATATAAAAGTCAATATTCAAGAAGTTGTAATCTTCTGTAATCATAATACCATCATCTGTATTAGGAATATTCTGACCATCTTGAATTGAATAACCAATTGGCGTACCATGCGTAGTCATATCAACTTTCTTTACTGACTGCCAAGGTGCCTTAAAATAGAAACCTGCAGTATCTACCTTAAGTACAGTACCAAACTGAGTTACTACTGCATTATGCTGCTCATTTACTGAATAAAAACATCTAAACCCGCAAATAATTAATAGAACAATAATAATACCTGCTATAATCAGCTTAGCAATTATAGGCATCTTATTTCTATTTGAGTTTAGTTCTGAAAAATTAAAATTTCTTGACATTTCTTTTTCCTTTCATTAATTAAAATTCCCTTACTTCCACAAAACTAACATTTCATAGTATACCTCCAAAATTTGTATTGATATTATTTTATACTAATTTTGGTTACTTGTAAATAATTTTTAATTAACCATTTTTCAATTTATCTCTTATTTGCATAAGAATCTTGCCAAGATTATTTTGACCTATTCCGTTAACCGTTCCCCAAACTTTATCTCCCCAATGATTACCTTCTTCAAGATATTCAGAACCAGTATTAATGAGCTTTTGAGCAAGTTCTTTATTTTGAGTAAACTTCGCTTCTACGATCTTAGTCATAAGATCAATCTTAACTGATTCCCAATCAGATCTTAACTTAACTCTTCTACCTTTAAGTTTTGCTTCAGATGCATTTAATTGACTAAATGCTTTTCTATCTTCAAAATTTTCACATTTCTGTGCTTGAAATGCTGCTTCTGAATTTTTATATTGAATTCCATCAAAGAAAACAGGCACTTCATAAAAATTAGACAAAAAATAATATTCGCCCTTAAAACTATTTATCATATAACTAACTCCTTATTTTTTCTTTTTAGTAGCTTCAGTTTCTTTAGCAATTAATCTATCATCAAGTTTATAATAAATCCATTCAGTTTCATTAGTTCTCTTATTTCTAGTATAAACTAATCTCTCATTACAAGTTACATTTTCTATCTTTGCTTTATTTTCTTCCGCCATTTGTGCAATATTATAATATGGTGAAGTATATTCATGTATTTCTAATCTAGGAATTTTATTTGATCCAAAAATTAACATATTAAATGCAAATCCTGCTAAACCTAATACAAATAGTCCAATTCCAATTTCACCAAACTTAGTTGTATTAGCTAATAAGACAATAAATAATCCAATAAATGCAAGAATAATAAATAGTAATGCAACTGTTTTCATATTTTAATCACCATAAAAAATATCTTCATCTTGATTAGCTCTGCTTTTATAATTCTCAGCGTCCGCTACAGCTTGTATCAAAAATGCTTTCTCTTCTGCAGTAAATTCATTAAAATTTTGTATTTTGTTTAAAAGTTCTTCAATGTTCATAATTTTAACTCCTTATTTACTTAATATATTATATAAATCATTTAAATTTATAAAACCGTCTTGACTATCATCATAAAATACAATATTACAGTTATTTAAAATAGATACCATCTTTAACTGCAAATATACAAGGAAAATCTAACATATTATCTTTTATTTTAGTTATTAACATTAATAATTAAGCAAATCCTTTAATAAAACAAATCTTGCACTATCAGAATCATCTAAAGTAATTGATACAGAATTATAAAAATTATAAAAAGAATAATCTGCTAATGAAATTGTTGTTGCATTTACAAACCATTGACCAAAATCTACATCATAAATATAAATAATTGAAATTTTACTTTTAGATGCAAAATCTATAACTTCTTTAATTGTACAATAATTTTGAATATCAAATGTTTTATTAACTTTTTCTATGTCCTCTGCATATTCTGTAACTTTTTTTATCGTTCCATTATTTATTAACTTATCAATATTTTTAATATCTTTATAATACTTTAAAAGTATTTTACCAGTTTTATTTAACTTGCCTTCATTTAAAGACTTAATTACTTCAATATAATGACCTGTTTTTACTCCAATCAAACAAGGAGTAAATTTATCTTTATTAACCATTTCTTGTGAATTATTATTTGACTTTATCTTTTGATAAGGACTAGTAACCCACGCAGAACATTTTGAACTCATACTTGAATTCCACTTACCAGAATTAATAAGCGTAGTCCAATTAGGTTTTCCAAAATTATAACCAGACGAAGATGGTATATTTGACGGATCTATTGTACGAGTCATCTTTTATTCATCCAATCTTTAATAATCTTATTATGATCAAATGCCATAGGCAGTTCTTTACTATATGTAGGATCATCAGTAACAGGACCTCTATTTAACTGAACAAATCTTGTTTCTTTAGCATCATCTCCAGCTTTTACTTTATCTATATAAGAACTATCAAGCTCAATTGTGTATACTATATCTACTACATGATCTCTAGGGTCTCTTTCAGGATTACTATATACTCCAACAAGTGTAAGCTGATCAACATTTACGTCAAGATTAGTTTCTTCTTTAAGTTCTCTTATTGCAGCTTCTTCTGTATTTTCTTTACCAACATCAAGAAAACCTCCAGGCAATGCCCAATAATCCTTATAAGGATAATTGCCTCTCTTTACCTGAAGTAAACCTAAACCCTTAATATAAACAATAAGATCAACAGTTACACAAGGCTTTGCATACTTATTAGGATCATATTTTTCAAGATATTTTCTTTCTTCTTCATTTGCAGGTATATACATAATTAATCTCCTAATTAAATTTTATATATTATATCATATAAAAAATTATACGTAAATAAAAACTGGTTATGCTATTACACATAACCAGTGATCTTACTTAGAATATCTATCTGCAATAGCGTTTGCAGTATAAGAGTCAGGTTTAATAAGGCAGTCGTAACCTTCAGATGTTACCCAACCAACGATTTCCTTAATAAGTTCTTTTGTCTTACCAGATGTACCAATATCGCAATGAATTTGGAAGTGAACATTAATATCGTCAATGTTTATTCCTTTTTCATCAAGAATTACAGCAACATCAAGTAGCATATCTTTAGATACTTCAAGAGATCTTGCTGTTTCTTCATAAATCTTATCTCTAAGTGTTCTAAACTTTTCAACATAATCAATATGATAAAAGTAAATACCACCGTGACCAAGTCTATGAAGAGCAATAACTTCTACAATCTTAGTATGATCTGCGAAAGTCTGAGAGTCTGTACCTACAGTAAGTTCGTACTCATAATCAGGATTTTTAGCAATAAATTCTGCAATCGTAGAAATTACTTCTTTACATGTGTACTTAGAACCATCAGCTCTCTTATATATTTGTTCAATCATTTAAAAACAACTCCTTTTATAAATATAAGTTATTATATATATATTTTATCATACACATAATAACTTATAAATAACTTTTTTAAATTTATAAATTATTTTTTAATCTCCATCAACAATAGAGAAGATCATTTGTTCAGTAATATTCTCAGGTGCAAGATTGATTACTTCTTCATCTGTTGCTTCAGGAACTTCTGTAACAATTGTACCACCTGCTAAAGTGATAACATCAGCTAATGAAATCATTGCTGCACATCTATTTGTAATAGCATTAAGTGCATTCTTATACAAATCAGCCTTAGGTACAATATTTGCACCAAGATTACCACCATAGAAAGTGAATGTCTTATCTACCATATAACCGATAGACATAGATCTAGTACCATTGAAAGCTAAGCCAACAGGCATTACTAATGCCTTGTTAATATCAACAAGACCCTTGTTTCTATCTCTAAAGTTATCTGCACCAGACAAAAATACCTTAAAAGGACACTTATCGTGACCACTATATAGTGATACTGTTGCAAGGAATATTTCATCTGAAGCCTTAACTCTAAATGTTTCTGTTGCACCATTAGTTGCATCAGTCATATCGCCAGAGAAAAGAATATCTTCACCAGATCTATAACCACTATTCCAACCAAACTGTCTTGTGGCAGAATTAAGGTGGAAGTCAATATCTGTACGCATACCATCATAGTTTTCCCAAGCAATAGATACACAAAGTGCATCGTCATCAGTATCAGCAGTAATTGTTGAACCATAAGGTATATTACCAATCATCTGCTTCTCTGAAATAGGTGCCTTATAATCAATACCTGCAGGAATATAGAATGTCTTATCAGCTAACTTACCAGCTAAGTTAAGAGAAAGCTGCTTCAAACACTCCTTATAGAGCCACTTTGTCTTTGTCTTATCTATAACCTTGTTATTGACATAAACCTTACCATTTCTAATATTATAGATTCTGTCTTCAGTCTCATCATTATTAGCTACGTTAATCAACTTAATAAGGTTTCTATTAGATGTCTTCTTAATTATCTTAAGAACATCATCCTTCTTGTTCTGACCAAGAAGACCCATAATATTTGCAACAGTAAGTTCAGAAAGAGGCTGGTGGTTATCAACAGCAAGTCTTCTAATCTTATTGATGATAGGAGCATTTCTCTTATCTACTTTGAATGCAAGGAACAATGCCTTATTTCTCAAGAATACCTTAGAGCACTCTACAAGATCTGCCTTTGTAAACAAATCTGCAACTGCATCTGCAATAGACTTATTCCAACTATAAGTAAGAGTAGACTTAATTGTCTCAATTTCCTTCTTATTCTTGATAAGAAGTGTAGAGTTTGTTGTAATATATACAGCATATCTCAAGAAATCTTGACCATTTGTAGGAACAATATTCTTTGCCTTACAATATGCACACTTAACTTCAAATGAAGGAATTTCATCAACATTAACTGTTAATGAATTAATGACACCAATAATAAGTCTCATATTATCTGCACTAGGCTTCTTAACAGATCTTACATAATCATTAAGTAATTCAATTGCTTCCTTCTCAGAAACAACTCTAATTACTGTAAATGCCTTAAGATCTGTAGGTCTCATATTTTCGTCAGAAATAACAGTCTCACAAGGTAATACAGGCATTGCTGCAAAACCTAATGATTCAAGACCATAAGTAGAGAAATAGTGCATAAGCTGCTCAAATACAAGCTGCTCAATAGGAGCATCTGCTACCTTTTTCCAAGACTGATGAAAATGTCTATTCCATGCAGAAAAATCTCTGTTGAGATACGTTACAACAGAATTACCTGCATTTTCAGAAATAGTCTTAACAAGACCATTCTTATCTATAAATACTAAACCGTTATTAAGATACTTAGACGTCTCTACTTGAGTACCCTTAGCATCTGAAATAACTGCGTGTGTCAACTTAACTAAAGCTTCATTTAACTTATTCATTATAATTCCTCCTATGCCTTTCTAGGCGAGATTTAATATAGTTTGTTGTAAAAAAAATCCGTAGTAACTTTTTGCTACTACGGAATAAAAGAATTGCGAACGCTAAAATGTAATTTTATAATCCTCAGAAAGTAAGGAAGCGTCTATGCATTTATGTTTTCTTTCATTCGCGAGAGCTAAAATTCTAATGTAAAACGATCCTCTATATAAGGAAGCTCATATGCAAATTTTGAAAGTTTATTATTAAGAGGGAGAGTGAGAGAACCCGTTTATATATAATCCACTTTTTTCTTAATAAAAATTTGGTGCCCCAGATGCGGTTCGAACGCACGGCCCATAGATTAAAAGTCTATTGCTCTACCAACTGAGCTACTGGAGCATTTTGGCTGAGGTGGTAGGGGTTGAACCTACACCAAGGGTGTCAAAGACCCGTGTGCTGCCGCTACACCACACCTCAATAATTAAATTTTCAATAATTGTATTATATACCTAAACTTTTGCTTTGTAAACCACTTTTTAATATAATTAAATATACTTTCATAAAATAAAAAGAGGTGAGCACCTCCAGGCTCACCTTCTCTTTTTATATCACACACATTTTTTTTTGGTTCTTATTTATTCATTAATTACATATCCGTATGTATACTCTCCAACCTCAACTTCAAGAATAACTTTTCCATCATCTTCAATTGTTCTTACTTTTGCAGGCTGCTCTGTTCGCATTACTTCCCAAATGTTAGGAATTTCAGTATCTGCTTCTTCAACTATTACTGGAGCTTCAATTGTCTTGTTTGCAGTGAGAGCAAGTTTTTCCATCTCATTCTCATTTACGTTAGTTGCAAATACTGTTGTAGAAACTGTAAGTAAAGTTACTACTACTGCGAGAAAGACGATAATTTTTTTCATAATGGCTATTTCCTCCGTGCTTTAAATAATTAATTTATTGGTGTTTGGTGTGTGTTATTTTTCTTTTGTTTTATAGTTTAATTATATATTAGAAATCGCGAAAAGTAAACAAGAGAAATATTACATTTTTTATTCAAACGTATACGTGGTAATACTTTGAGTACTTTTTCATATAGCTCTTATTATATATCGTTGTGGTCAGAAGTAAATACTTTTTCTATTACAAATATCAAAATTATTTAGCCGGTACTAAAAATATTTTCTATATTGGACAATCTGTATCAAAAGGAGAAACTTGCTGGCGCTTTTTATATTCAATTATAATATTAAACGCCACAATAGTTATAATTGAAGCCACAATTAATCCTAAAGTTATTGCTTTAAACATATATATAAATTCCTTTCTTTAATGCATATATTTAATTTGTTTAATTATATTATAATATATTTTTTTAATTTATAAACCGTATGAATAAAAATTTTTATAAAAAAATTGAGTGTGGTAAAAACCATACTCAATCTTTATCTTTATTTTCATTTATGAATTTCCAATATGCTTTTTTAGTATATGGTATTCTTAAGCTTGGATAGAAACCACAACAATAATTTTTATCTTTTTCACTCGCTAACTTTCTTGCATATTCATCTTGTTTTTCTGTAGGTGGATCTTCATTAATTTCTTTACCTACTAATGGACAATCTGCAGGTCTATGTAAGGCACAACCAAAAATAGTTATAGGAGTAATAAGAGAACATCTAAACTTATCCCATCCATAATCATCCATTCCTTGATATTGATAAAAAGGGCATTCATGACAATTTCTAGGAAGTGGATTACATTCTATTTTAATTTGATAACCATTCTTATACATAAGTATACCTCATTTATAGTAACATAAATATTGCACAATAACAATTTAAATGTTATTATATAATAAATATGTTATTATTATTTTTATATATTATATATTATATACTAATATATAAAGCTTCGTAAATAAAAAAGAGGTAGCTTAATGCTACCTCTTTATTTTTTAATTTAATTATTTAGATTAATTAAATCCGTAACTTGATGAAAGCTTAGCCCAATCTGCAGGTGTTAACTTAATCCAAGTATTTTCATTACACCACTGATTATCCTGTGTATAACCAATTACATTACCTACAACAGTATGACCATCCTTGCCTACACAATAAATTGAGTGAGTACCATCAGGATTTGTTCTAAACTTAACTTCACCAGTATTATAAGTATTAAGAATTAATGTTGCAGTAGTTGTTCCATCATTATTATTTGTAAAATTCTTAACACCTGTACCAGATGTTACAGTATTAGGAACTGTAATTGCTCCAGAAGACTGTGTTCCAGTATTGCCTGTATTACCGGTATTACCGGTATTACCAGTATTACCAGTATTACCAGAACCATTTGAACCTGTGTTTGCATCACCGTTTCCAGTATTAGAACCTGTATTTGAACCAGTATTGTTTCCAGTATTTGAATCAGAATTACCAGAACCATTTGATCCTGTATTAGCATCATTGTTACCAGAATTTCCAGAATTAGAATCAGGCTTCCAATCTGTACTTACACCAACGATATGACCTTCCGTATTTCTAACAACCTTAATCTGATCCTGAGGGCATCCAGCCTTAATCAAATCATCAATCTGCTTCTGCCAATCCGCATCATTCTTTGCCCACCATTCATCGTCGAATCCATCATCACCAGTATTTACATGTGCATGCTCAGGCTCTATGTTAGGTACTGTTCCCTGAATACTTTTTACCTGTGCGTACATAGCGTCCATATCGCTATAATACTGAGCGCCAGGCGTATTTCTATCTACAACTCGAATTTTTGTAGTTGTACCAGGCAATATTGTAGAACCATTCGGATCTTCTACATACCAACAACCTGCATGGAGTTCAACTGCTGCAGCATTCTTGTTTGCATTATCAATCATTGCTCTAATACCAACGATAGTTACGCCAGACAGAATTACAATAACTGCAATTACAAGAAGCATCTCTACAAGGGTAAAACCTCTCTTTGAATTCTGAATAATCTTCTTCATATTGTAAATCTCCTTTTCAGCTAGATTTCTAAATTTTTAATTAGCTTATAATTGTATTATATATAATTATCTTTGGTATGTAAATAACTTTTTATCGATTTTTAAAAAATTTTAAAAATTTTTTATTTTTACATACACTATATTATAATTAAATAGACTATTAAAAATTTGTTACTAAATTAAAAATAGGAGAGCCAAATTAATGACTCTCCTATTTAATTAAGCTAACTTATTCCTCTTCTTCTTTTTTCTTTAATGTTTTCTTTGAAACAAAGAATGTTACGCAGATTGCACCAAAGATTAAAGCATAAGGCATTACGTTTAATACTATACCTGTAGGTTCAGGCATTGTTAATGTAATATGATATGTAATATCTGATTTCATTGCATCTATTTGAGTATCAGTAGGAATTATTCCATTATATCCATTAATGAAACCTTGATTTGTAATCATAATTCCATTTTCACCTGTAGATACATAAGTATTTTCAGTTATTACAAAATCTTCATTTGCACTTAATGTCTTAATAGTAAGTGTAACTATACCATTTTCAAGTGTAGCATTTTTAATAGCAATAGAATCTGTTATAGAGATATTACCAACTTTAATTTTATCTAATGTACAAGTAGTTGCATCAGGAACCTTAAATGAAACTATAACATCATTAATAGCTCTATCTTCTCTATTATGAACTGTCCAAGTATAAACTAAGTCTTGTTCATAACGAACTGCAGTAGGATTAGTTGCTGTACCAGACGCAGGATTTGAAACTACATCAATCTTAAGGTCAGGAATAGCTACATTAACTGTTACTAATCCACCATAATCAGCACTATTAAAGTTTGTAATAGAAATTCTACTCTCACTATTAAATGTTTGATTTGCTAACTCTAAATTCTGTTGATAAATAGTAATACCAATAAATTTATCACCTGCAAGATATACATCTCTGCCTTGACTATCTTTAGAATAATCAAATGCCATTCCATATACCTTAGCATCACTATCAAGATTTGCAGAAGTATACCAACCGTGATCTGCATCTAAAATAATTGTGCTTAAATCATAATCAGCAAAATTATTTATACTTGCAAAATTAGGATCTTTACAGTACCAGATAGTAGGTGTAACAGTTACATTTTCTGATGTTAAATGTTCATCATCTAAATAAACTTTACCTGTTATAGCAGGTGCATAAACGCCTTTAAATACACCAACACCATCAAGTCTTGTATAAATTATTGCATTATTAGTTTCATTATCAATTTCATCTGTATGATCTCCATAATCGATAATCTTCTTACCGCTTTGTGACCAAAGAACTTTATATGTATAGTTTTCACCAGGGAAAACATTTACATTATTAGTATATTGATTTGAACTATTTGCAACATAATCATTAAATCCATCTTGATGCGCCATATTTTCATTACCGGAACCAGTATTATAGATTTCAGTATAGAAAGTAAAGTCAGCATAAGCATAAGCCATAGATCTTTCTTTAGCTGCATTTTGAGAATTTAAGTTACTAAAGTATTCATGTACAGTTGCACCAGCATTTTCATACTTTTCTCTTCTATTTATGTAGAAAGTACCAGACTTATCTACAAAGAGAGTTGCAACATCACCATTAATACCATAAATATCTTCATTCTCTCTATGAAGTGTTAATTTAAAGATTAAACTATTATAATGAGATAAATCTATTTCAGTATATTTCTTAGTTAAATCTTTAAGATGATAAATAACCATTGTTCTACCACTATTTTCCCAGTTTTCAATAGTTTCAACACTACATTCTTCTGGAGTTAATCCGCCCATACTGTCATAACTTAATCCACCATAATTCCAGCTATTTATATCTGTATTTGTAAAATAGCTTGAATTTGCATAACTAGTACCAGCAAAGTATGTTTCAGCTAACTTAAGTGAAGTATTTTCAGGTAATAATACATAATAATCACCAGAAGTAATTGCTTTGTAATATGTACTATTTTGCGCCTGATTTATAACTTCACAAACAACCTGTGCATCTCCTTCTTCAAGACCACTTACATTGCCTGTATTAAGATTTAATGTTTTAATATTATTTCTTAAATCAAGATCAGTAACATCTGAAGTAAGATACCAAGTAGTAAGACCTAAATCAGTAATTGCACCAGTAACATCAGACCATTGTCCTTTTCTATAAGATGCATTAGACTTATAACCATCAATTGTAAAGTCAGTCATAGTAATAGCAGATTTTACTTCTTGATCAAAGTCCATTTTAACTTTGTCTTGTGTTGTAAAGCTAGGGAAAATTTTAATCTTAGGAACAACAACTACAGCTTGATAATTAGATCCAGTTTCAAACTTAGCTTTAACTTTAACACCAACAACTCTAGTATCATAAATATAACTATAAGGTTCACCGTATTCCCATTCATCAGAATCGAAATTACGAGAATAACCACGATTAAATTGAACATTAACATGTCCATCATTATAAGACCTTAAGTTAGAAGGCGCACTCCAAACAGAACCATTTTTATCAAGTAAAGTCCAAGTATTAGAACCTCTATACATTACATAGATTTCAACATATTTATTTCTGTTAACTTCTTGAATATCTCCAACATATATAGGTACATTAGGATCATAACCATCATTTAACTTTTCAGAATAACCATTAAATACAGCGTATTGAATTCCAGTAATACAATAATCATATGTACTTAAATCTGTTCTTCCAGTTGCAGGTTGCCACATATAACAATTTTCTGAAGCACCTGAAGCATAAGAGAAATCTCCAGGTTTTACTGAAACACTAAATTCATCATTACCATTAATAATTCTCTGGGCATATAAGCTATACCATTCCATTTCAAGAGTGTTATTTAAAACAGCATATTGTCTTTGTTTCTGAATAGTATTTCTACTATTTACAGAACTTACATAACCACCGCTGAAACGTCCCATATTAGCCCACATATCACGACCATTGGTTTCAGATGAACCTTCAGCCCAACTCCAAGTAACCTTACCAGTCTTAATAACAGTATCTTCATACCATTGACCATTAATATAAGGATTTCTTGGTGATACTAAAATCTCAAATTGCTGAGAAATTTCACCTAATTGCGCATCATAACTAAACTGAGACTTAGGATATTTCATAACAATAGTATTATTCTCAGAATGTGTTTCTTGAGTACTATAATTACCTGGTTTTGCAAGTACAGAAAATGCAAATTCATAATTTTCTCCATTATGTTCAACTTGCTTATTATATACTTTTTGACCAGCACTGGTTATAGGTAACTTAGTATTTGCAAAGAAATACATGTCTTGGTTATTATAATACTGTGTACGATCATACATATCAAGATATGTATTACTAATTTGCCATGTTACAAATAGATAATCGCTAGCGTCTGCAGGTTCTTCACCCCACTCAGAATTCCAAGTTTTAGTTATATAACCATTAATATTAATATTATCAAAATTAGATACGCCAGCACCTGTAATAGGATCACTTTCAATATATAAATATTTATACTTAACTATATCAGGAGTACCATCTCCATTTGTATCAATAGTTAATATAATAGGATCTGATTTATATACTTTAGAATAATAATCTTTTCCAGGTTTATATATATTACCATCTGCATCATAGAATTGTATACCAGAGCCATCTTCTTCAATTGAAACATTAGATTTTTCATTAGTAAAACCAGCACTACCTGTAATATCATATGCATTACAAATCATACAATTATAATTATTATAAGTAGTCTCATCATAAGATGGATTATCATACCTATAGTATTTACCATTTTCTAAATCACCATTATAACTAATAACAGATGTATTTAAAATATTTGTAGTAGGTATATAGATTTTAATAGCTTTTTCAGGTAAAATATTTTCTGTATGACTAATTTTAAATAATATATCTATAGATGCATTTGAAATATAAGGATTACTTAATTTCATCTTATTTTTGCTATTTTTGAAAGTAAAATTAAAATCATAATCTATACCTTCAACTGAAACAATATTCTTTTCCCATTTAGCATAATAAGTTGCACCATCTACAAATGTATCACCAACTTCAAGTTTATGATTATTTGAATCATACCAACCAATAAAATCATACTCTTCATCAGTCATAGCATAAGGAATCATATAACCAGCTACTGTGTCTGCACCATAAATATATGCAGTAGTAGGTGTAATATAATAATAATTTGAATATGCTGTATTACTAAACTTAATTTCAGCACTAGTTGGATGATCTCCATTTGTTTCAAGACTAAAATTAATCTTTTCAGTAGGTTTCTTCCAATATGCATAGAATGTAATATCGCCAGTTTCAGTTATTATCATATCTTTTGTAATTTTTGTGCCTTGACCATTAGGTTCTGTGTACCATCCACCAAAGATATGATCTTCAAATTCTATTGGATCTTTCTCCCAAGCATAGTCTTTCTCCATTGTCCAATAACCATCATAATAATATGATTCATCTGGATTATCTACATAAGACCAACTATCATCCATATAGCTATTCCAACGTACATCTGTAAGCTTATTTGGAGCTACAAATTTTTGTGAATATCCATATTCTGTTACAGTTGGATTATGTGAATCATTAATATGAATTACTGTAAATGTAGATTGTGATGAGCTTGCATTATATTCAGACTTAGGAACCCAATGCGCATATAAAGTAACATACTTATTTTGCGTCATTCTAGGTTCACCAAATACATAAATATCATTATTAATTTGGTCTAATTTATCTGAATAATCTACAACTGGACAATTAGAAAAGTCTATAGGAGGTGTCATAGGATTTCTATATGATTCTGCATTAGGATCATATACTTTAGTACCACCTTCAGGCGCAGTATACCAACCTTCAATAATATAACCATCATTAGATTCTGCTGTTATACCATATACCTGAGTAATATTATCTATACTATATGGATATTGTGAATAATATGTATAAAGATTTCTTGCTTGTAAACCAGATGGACCAGCATATTGTCCAGAATTATTAAAATCATATACTACATTTAAATCAAATGTAATACTAATATCCATTATATCATTAGGAGAATTCCACCACAAATAACTATACTTCATTCCTGTAGCTTCTTCACTCTTATGACAACCCTTACCTTCTCTTGCATTATTTAATGAAACAGGATAATTAAATGAATAATTCTTTTCTTCTGCCATCATATATGCAAAATTTCTAAGAAGTGAATCTGTATAATATTCCCAACGAGCATTAGCATAAGCAGAAGGAACATATCCTTCACCAATACTTACTCTTGCACTAGGTGAAAATCTAGAATTATCTAAATCAAATACATATTCACCAGATTTATATTGTTTACCATCGACAGTCATAATAAGCTCATCTACTGGTAATTTAGATACAGATTCTTTGTTAAACCAGACTCTTGCTTTTAATGCAGGTATATAATAAACATATATATCATTATTAAAATCATCTAAAGTCCACATATGTGAAGAATTAACAAATTGACCTCTATCATCTTTTATTCTATCATATGTATAATAGAAATCTTCACCAGTAGATTTTCCTGCATTTGTATACGCAGAATTATAACCTTGATTCTCATAATGAATTACATCTTCTTCATTATATTCAAAATGTACACAATCTAAATCATTTCTATAAGATGCATAATAAATATATGTATTACCAACTTTATTTTTAACTATATTTTTTATAGCAGAAATATCAAAATATTCATTAGTACGTACATCTACATTTCCAAGAGATGTTCTTTCACCAGTTAAAATATTAACTGCATGCATCTTTACAGGGAATGAACTATGTGTTATCCACTGTGCATAAATTGTAACTGTTTCACCAAGTTCAGCTAATCCAACTACGATTTGATTTTGAGTATAAACTTCACCATCTCCACTCTTTCTTTCTGTCCACTGACTAAATTCAAATGAATCAGGAATATTTAAAAGAGTATAATCAAGTCTAAACTTTTCATCAAGTTTTAATTCTACAACATAAGGTTCATAACCATTAATATTAGGATCTAATACTAATGTATAAGTTCCTTTTGACTCCCATTGAGCAAATAAGCTAGTTATATACTCTCCAGCTGGAATTGAAGTTCTAAGAGTTCCTTCAGAATCAAACCAACCTAAGAAATTATATCCATCTCTTACAGGTGTAGGAAGTTCGTCTATAGACTGATTCAAATTAGTTTCAATCTTAGTAGGATCAACTGTACCACCCATAGGATATAATGATACATAATAATTCTTTATATATGTACCAGCTTTATCAACAGTCCAATTAGAGAATTCAGTTTGTAAGTTTACAACAGAATTATCTTTTGTATAAATCCAATCTGAATTAAATGGAGTACCATATGAAGAAGAACTATAAACTACAAAATTTGCAGGTAAAGTAATTTTTATGAGTTTATCACATCCATTAAATACATAATCACTTCTAGAATTTGTACCAGTTCTAGATAAATCCCAATTACTAAAATCTACTTCAGGAATTAAATTACAGTTATAGAGCATATATCTATAATCATTTAAAGAATTAGCATGCCAATTAGAAAGTGCAGATACATCTCTTAATGAGTTTGCATAATAACGCAGATCTAACATAAATGACATATCAGTAACATTAGTTACATCCCAATTCTCTAATCCATCAACAGATTTTAATGCATACATTCCTTTAAATGTAGAACATAATTTAGTTAATGAACTAGTTGTCCAACTAGAAAGTGCTTCTAAAGAAGTAAGTCTGCTTAATCCACAGAATGTAGCTGTCATATCTGTAACATGAGATACATCCCAACCAGATATTCCATTAATATTATTTAAATAAGCTTGGCAATAGAACATGAAACTAATATCTGTAAGACTACTAGTTTGCCAATTACTTAATGCAGATAAATCAACTAAATTTCCAGGACCACGTTCAGCATCATAGCCTGACCAAGTATCATAACTAGCATTAGCAAATGCACTAAACATGTGTTTCATTGTAGTAACATTAGAAACATCCCATCCACTTAATGCATTTATAATAGCTAATTTATTACAATTTGCAAATGCATAAGACATATCTGTTACATTAGAAACATCCCATTTTGCTAAATCTGTAATATCTGTTAATTTATCGCAGCAATAGAAAATATGATTTATATTATTAGTATTAGCTGTTGCAATAAATGTCTTATTAGTTTTAATTTTAGATAATTTATAACAACTATCAAACATATAAGACATATCTTCAGCAGATCTCATATCCCAATTTAATTCTGCTTCAAGTAATGCTGTATTTGATGAAAATGCAGACTTAAATTTTTTAACTTTAGATACATTCCAATCTTTAATTGAATCTGTATTAAGCATATTAGCACTATAGAATATGTAAGACATATCTGTTACATTAGAAGTATTCCAAGATTCAAGACCTTTAACTTCACCATTTGTACTATAGAATGCATAACTTAAATTTGTAACATTACTTGTATTCCAATTACTTAAATTAGGAATATCTGTAGTAGCAACTTTTGTATTATAGAATAATTGATACATATTAGTAATATTAGTGGTATTCCAAGTTGCCATTCCAGAACAACCATATACATTAGACTTATTAGAAAATCTAATACCAGTTGCATTAGACATATCAATATAATCTAAGTTTTCATACTTTTTAACTCTTTCTGATGTAAATCTAACATCAGCTTTAGGTAAATTAATCAATCTATCTCTAAATACTACCTTTGTAGGCATATTAGAATAATTATTTGTTGTATAAGAATCAAAATCTAATATTGTAACTGGAGTATAAACGCCATTTACATATTCATTTGATTGACTTGTTGTAACTAATGTGCTACTTACAAATGTACCGTAACCAGAAGTAGGAGTATTTCCTTTTTGATATACAACTACATACTGATTATTTGCATCTATATAAAGTAATTTATACAAGTCATCTCCATAAATTGCATCTTGAGGTGCATGACCAAATTTTGCATATAATGTACTTGGAGTATTTCTTGTAATATTTTCATTTGTATATTTATTATCCTGACCATCATACCATCCAATAAATGCTTCACCTTCAGTATTGTTAGGTAAAGTTTTTAATTCATCAGGTATTTCAAAAGATGTATTAGTTTCAGTAATATAGAAAATTACATCATTAGCAGCATCTGAGTCTTTCTTAAATGTAACTACATTAAGAATTTTCTCATAAGTACCACCAACAATAGCTTCTTGATAATCAACTACAGTAGTTCCATCTTTTAACCAAGTTTGACTTGATGAATTTAAACCAATTCTCGTTCTATTATTTTCAGAATATACAGCAATACTTTCAGGTAAAATAATCTTAGATAAACTCTTACAACCATTTACCATATTATCACATGCATAACCACTTACGCAGTTAAAACCAGATAAATCAATTACTCTAAGATTAGAACAATTCTCAAACATTCTAAATAATTGATGTACTTCATTAATCTGCCAATTAGACATATCAATTTCAGTTAATTTAGTACCTTCTGCATTATATGAACCAAATGCATAATTGAATTCTGTACAATTAGAAGGTTTCCATTGTTCTAATCCATTAATTTTAGTTAACTGTTTATCATATGCAAACATAAATGACATGTTAGTAACTTGAGACATATCAAGTTTTTGTGCATTATATACTTCGTTTAAGTATACACATTCATTAAACATATGATCTGTGGATGTTCTACCATAAATTTCATCCTTAAAATCAACATATTTAATGTTTGATGAATAACCTGTCCAATCATAATTAGCGTCCTTAACTGCCCAAGAAGCAATTAATTCACCATGATTAGGATCTGGCGTAGGACCTTTTTGGAATACTAAATATCCATCTCCATAAAGTAAAGCATAAGCATTTTCTCCAACAGTTGCGCATATAATATATGTATCTGCTTTACTAGAATCCCAAGAATAAATATCAGACATTTGAACATATTCATTAGATGAATTCTTAAATGTAGGATTATAACCAAAAGTTCCACTACTATTATTTGTTGCAAATTTCCAATTAGCGCCCAATTTAACACTAGTTAAATCATTACATCCACCGAACATATAATATGTATCAGTTACATTAGACATATTCCAATTACTCATATCAAGTGATGTAACTTTTGTTCTTGTAAATGACCAACTTGTATTAGTCATATTACTAGAAATATTCCAGTTAGATATATCAACTGTCTTCAATGAATTACTATCATAGAACATAGCATACATATTTGTATTGTTTGACATATTCCAATTTGTAGTATTAAGACTTGTTAATGCATCACACTGTGCGAACATTGAGCTAGTATTTGTTATATTTGACATGTTCCAATTAGATGTATCAATATTCTTTAAAGAATAGTTATTATTGAACATTGCATTTGCAGCAGTAGCAGCAACCTTTATTAAATTCTTAGCTCCTATTACAGAAACTAATTTAGAATTATTAGCTGCATTATCATCACAACCAAACATCCATCTAAAATTAGTAACTTTTGACGTATCCCAATCTGAAACATCAATAGATGTTAAGTTACAAGCATTATAGAACATTGAGTTCATTGTAGTTATGTTTGAAGTATCTAAATTTCCACAATTTTCAATTGTAGTTAAATTAGACATATTACTAAACATATAGTACGCAGATGTTCTACCAATTAATTTATTTGCAAAAATAATTTTAGTAACTTGATCTTTATATTCAGATGAAGTCCAAGGATGTGATGATTCATCAACTTCCCAAGTCTGTACTACAGAACCATGTGTAGAATCTACTTCATCATTATTCTGGAAGATAAGTGTACCATCTGTATAAAGAATCGCATAAGCATTTGTGTTTACATATGCATCATTACCTAAAATTCTTTCATATGTACCAGCGGAAGTAATTTGATCTGCTTTAAAACTTTCTCCAGTTTCTACATTAGTCCAAATATAAGAAACACTTATGTTATTATCTTCATTAATGGTTAAATTATTATATGATGCAGGTAATATAATCTTAGTTAATTTAGGCATTGATGCACACATAGCATAAACTGTATCACCTGATTTAAATGTGAAATTAGATAAATCTAATTCAGTAATAAATTTTTGACCATTAAATAAACTATTGAAATTTGTTACATTAGACGTATCCCATGTATCAAGACCTATAATATTCTTAGCAGGAACTGTTAAGAAACCACAAAGACTTGTTGTATTTGATAAGTCTAAGTTAGTAACATTAATGCTATTTAAAGTACCACCAATATTACCCCAACCTAATTGGAAATTAGATGCACCAGTATCAGCAGGCATTTTTACATTAGACATATTTAATGTCTTAAGATTAGCACAACCAGAAAATATTGCAGAACCATTAGTATTTGTCATATTTCTTAAATCCCAACCAGAAATATCAATGTTTTCAACAAGATTATTTCCATTAAACAAACTACTAATACATTCTACTCTAGAAACATCCCAAGTAGTAAGACCAATAATCTGTTTTGCTGAAATAGTTAAGAAACCATACAAAGATTTAGTCTGTGTTAAATCAATATTTGATACATCAATACTATCAAGATTTATTCCACCACCTGCAGCATGCCAACCAAGGCATAAACCTACATCATAAGTTTTTACAGGCATTTTAACACTAGATAAATCTAAAGTCTTTAATGATGTACATCCATTAAGTGCACCACTAAATGCACCACCATAATTTAATCCTCTGAAATTCCAACCAGATAAATTTAATGTTTTTAATGAAGAACATCCATTAAATATTGCGCACATATCTGTAACTTTTGCAGTATTCCAAGATGATAAATCTAATATTGTAATAGATGAACAATCCATGAATAAAGCATTAAGAGTAGTAACTGTTGAAACATCTAATCTATCAATATTAGAAATTGTAGTAATATTTTTAAGACCCTTAAAATATGTCTTTAAAGAAGTAATACCCTTAATGTTATCTACAAATATGATTTTATTAATGTTTTCTGCATAAGAACACCAAGCAGGAATAGATTCATCTACATCTGTAGTATCAGAATTATCTACAAATTCTGTAGGAACTAACCATTCTTGTTGCTTAGTACCATAAGCGCCAATAACATCTTGACCTTTCTGGAAAACTAATTTACCAGAATCATAAAGAATTGCATAAGCATCAGTTCCAGCAGTAGCGTCTTCAGGAGAGTCAGGACTATCTGTAAGAGTAATAATATAAGTAATATCATTAATAGTAACTTTCATCCATTCTTTTGTAGAGAAAGCTTTAACTGCAAAGATATAACCATTTTCATATCTAACGAGTTTTTCATTACTTATTTTAACGTCTGTAACTTCACCAGTAAGACCAACTTTTTCAAGAATTGTCTTAAGAGGAGCTGAAGCATATCCAGTTAAAGTATACTTCATATCTTCATAAGTAAATTCGACTGTATAAAGAGAGAATCCATCAGTAGTAACCTCAGCACCACCTTCAACATTCTTAATCTTTAATTCCTCAGTCTTTTTATCATCTGAAGTATGGTAAATAGCTGCGTCTAAGTTCTTATCTTCAAATCTTTCATCAAAGAAAGTAACTTTTACTTGACCCTTTGTAGTATCAGGCTCAATTTCTTCTCCATTGAGCATAATAGCAATATCAAAAGTCATAGAAGCAACTACGTTATCTTCTTTATTAATTTTATTATTTTCAACCTTTTTAGCAGTTAATTCTGCTCCATTAGGGAAAACACCTTTATCAGCTGTAACAGTAATCTTAATTCCATCTACTGTAATAGACTGATTAAATTCTGTTTCTTCAGGTTCACTAGTTTCTGAACTTGACTCTGAAGGTTCTGTTTCTTCAGTTGACTCTGTAGGCTCAGTTGACTCTGTAGATTCTGTGCTCTCAATAGGATCAGAAGACTCAGTAACTTCTCCAGATTCAGTAGGAATAGTTTCTTCTGTAGTAGATTCAGAAGACTTTGATTCCTCAGTAGTAGACTCTAAAGGTACTGTATTACTAGAAGATTCAGAAGTTTCTACAGTTGTTTCTGCAGTTTCTTTAGTCTCCTTAGTCTCAGAAGTTTCAGTTGTACTTGCTGTTTCAGCTGAAGTTTCTGTTGATTCCTTTGGAGTAGATTCACTAGCTTTAGTCTCTTCTGACGTCTTAGTGGTCTCTGAAGTAGTAGCTTCAGTAGCCTTAGTTTCTTCAGTAGCCTTAGTAGTTATTTCTACTTGCTTTTTAGTTGTTTCTGAAGTTGCCTTTGTTGATTCAGAAGTAGCTTTTGTTGTATCTTCAGTTGCCTCTTTTGCTTCTTTAGGCTTTGAAGATTCTGGCTTTTTTGTAGATTTTGTAGAAGCAGCAGGCTCTGTTTCTGTAATCTTAGTAGTAGGCTGAGTGTCTTCTACTGACTCTAACGCCAAAGCAACATTAGGCATAATTGATGTCATGACTAATGTGAATGCTACAAGTGTTGCCAGAAGTTTTCTTTTTGTCTTTAGCATTATCTTTCCTCCATACTTAATATTAAAATAATTCTATCTGTGTTTCCATTGGGACCACAGGTAGACAGTAATAAAGTCTTGTCTGTAATCTCTATGTTACCAATTTTGACTTCGTAATTTTTTGTGTTTTTAATAAATTTTTTTAATGTTTTTATATCTTTTTTAGAATATATTTCGCTATATGCGTCTAAATATATTAACGCTTGTACTTTTAAATCATAAATTTTCTTTTCAGTAATTAGAGTGCCTGTTAAATGTTCATTAAAATAGTTTTCATCTTCATAATAATCTATTGCGCCAAACATACCGCCAGCTTCCATATGATGACCATATATTATGGTATAATCATCTTCAAAATAACGATTTGCTTGATAACTTATAAATAATGAACCAGTAAGACTTACATTACCGTACATATCTCTATTTAAATACGTATAATCAGGATTACCTTGTAAAACAGGATAATCAATTCTTGTATCATCTAGAGTTAACCAACCTACAACATCAGGATTTATTGCTTGTAAAGCTGATAAATCTACTTCTTTTGTTTCTTTATTTATGGTTGGTTTAATTTCTTTTATATAATTATCTACATTAGCAGATCTTTGTATATTAATAACGTCATATATAAAATATCCCATGAGTAAAAGAATAATAACACAACATATTTCTATAAATAAAGAAACGATTTTATGTACTCTTTTTTCCCATTTCATATTTCGAATCGCCTCAACACCATTATTACTTTTCCTTTAAATTTATCTTTTGAAATAGGTCCAAACTTTCTACTATCAAAATTTTGAGAACGATTATCGCATATAACAAAATACTCGTCATCTTTTAAGGATAACTCTACTTCCATCGATCGTTTAGAAGTATAGTTGATGTTTTCTTCGTATACAAGATTATCATTCTGATAAATATTGCCGTTAGCATCAGTTCGAATCGTTACTCCAGGCATTCCAACAATTCGTCCAAAATATAATTTTCCTTCATATTCATAAATAATCATATCCCTTAAAATATAATCATTTCCATAACGAGAGTAAACTACATTATCTCGATATTTTAATCCAGGACGCATATAATCTGAATCCATTGTCTTTATACCTAAAATTACTCCAAAACATATAAATAAAGCCAATGCAAATACTGTTAATTTCAATATTGCTAGAAATAATTCATTATGCTTTTTTATAAATTCCTTACACTTTTTCATATTTTAGTACCTATTTTTTTTTAAAATAGGACATTACTCAACATTACTATTAAAATAATGTCAAGTAATGTCCTTTACATTAAAACTTACTCAGCGTCAGTCTCTTTCTTGGTCTTAATTTTGTTAATACCAAAAATTGTAGCAATTACTGCAGCAATTGCAATAAAAGGAGCAACCATAAGAGCGATACCTGTAGGTGTACCAGCATTAAGATTATTCTCAAATGCAGCAGTAGCAGAAGCATTAGCACCATTAGCTGTTGTAATAGTTGCAGGAACTGCAGCTGCAGAAGAATCATAGTCAGATACTGCTAAAGCAGTCATAGCTTTTTCATCTCCATGTGCAAGAGCTGTTTGTGCACCGTCATCAGCACCATTTACTTTAATAGAGGCTCTATATGTATCATTTGTATCATTTGTCTCTTTTACATTAACAGTAGCAAGAGGATTGATACCATATACAAGATAAGTTCCATCTTTTGCTAAGTTAGCATTAAATGATGCATTAGTTTTACCAGTTAATGCATTTGCAGCATTACCTACATAAACAGTAGCAGGAACAGCTGCACCAGTCTGATTTGTAAGACCAATTACAAATGGGAATGCATGAGATGTATCTGCCATGTTACCAGTAATATCTTTACTTACTGTAAGGTTAACTGTCTTATAATAGTCAAATGTATTATCACCATTAATACCAGTTACACCATAACTAGATGTAGTAGCACTAGGTTGTTCTATAGTTGTACCAGGTACAGGAATCTGAGTTTCTGTAACAACAGGTCTAAATCCAGGATCCTTATGACTATCATCAGGTTCAAGAGATGTATTAGTATCAATTAATACATAACCATCAATTACTAACTGAGTAGGATCTGCAGTATCTGTCTTAACATAAACGTCAAGATACTTTGTTGCTTCATAACCTGCAGGTCTTACAATACCAGCAGCTAAAAGAGTTGCAGCAGGAGTAACATCGTCAATCTTAAAACGATAAATACCAGGACCAGTAGTAGCAAACGCTGTTACATCAAATCCAATCTCAAATGTACTCTTAAGACCTTCTGCAAGAGTAGAAGTAGTATCAACAACTTCTGCAGATGCAAAATCGCAAGTTACAGTTGCTTTACCACCAGACTGACCTGCGATAGCTGCTGCTACACCAGGCTTAACTGTAACAACTGTACCATTACTATCTGTAACAGTTACGTTATCAACTGTAGCTGCAGAAACTTCAAATGTATAAGTTACATCTGGATTCCAAGACTTATTATAACCATCATTATAAATAGCTATAACCTTATCAATTGTTACTGATGGTCCACCTTCAGCGATACCAGTATCACTACCAATAGGCGCAGCAGAAACAGGCATTGCGGCTAAGGCTGCTACTAAAAGACCAGCCGCAAGTCCTCTAGTAATTCTTTGATGTGTTTTCTTCATTTGTTCACATTCCTCTCATTTTAATTAGTTTTTTCTATTTTTTTAATTTTCTTACGAATATATATTATTGCACAAGCAGTTGCACCGGTACTAAGAAGTGCAATTGTAGTGTAATAAACAGGATTAAATGCATCACCTGTGCCAGGCCCAATAAATCCTGAAGGAGGTGCTTTCATTTTAACTACGAAAACTAAAACTTCATCTGGATCATCTTCACTGAACCATGCAGGTGCTTCTAAAGCAAGATTATCTGCAACTTGGTCAGATATAAGTTTATATGCTTTATTCAAATAAGATTTTAAGCTTGATTTATATTCTGCAATGCATGCGTCAACATTTGTTGCAACATCAACCATTTCAATCTCATTATCAATTATTGCCATTTTCTTTCTTGACTCAAGTTTAATAGGCTTTTGTGCTTTAATTGGATCTTTATAATTTCTGATTAAGATAATATCATTTCTTATCTTTTTACCAGTTTGATCAACAAATCGAATAATTGAATTTTGAGTATGTGAAAGTTGTTCTTCTTGATTTACTTCATATCTATCTAAGAAATCTAATACTTTATGTTGTTCAGAATTACTAAATATTTTAGAATAGAAATTACATCCACCAACAGTTGGAGTACCATTTTCATTGAATACATAAATATCGAAGTAAACATATTCTCCATCATTTCGATCTAATCTATATCTATAAATACCTACTTTATCAAAATTACTAAATTCAAGATCTATGTCATAACTAACTTCTTCAGTAGTATTAGCTTCAATTTCTTGAGTAAGATCAATTTCAGTAGTTTTTAAAGTAACTTTACTTAAATCACCTTTATAGATTTGATTTATTCCATTTAGTGTAGTAAAACTTGTATCTACATCATTTGAAATCGTATATGTAAAAGGATCTAATTCTGGAATAGTTGCAATGCTCATATTATTTGTAACTAAATAAGTTTGTTTGAATTTTAATTCAAATTCTTCTGGAGCTGCAAATACTGAGCTGCTTAGTACAAAAACAACGATCATCGCTAAGGCTGATGCAACTAATTTTTTTGTTCTCATTAAGTTTCTCCTTTCTACAATATTAAAATGCATTAAAATAATTTCCCTCCAGATTCATGATTACTTTATAGCTTATTTGCCATTATATGCAGCTCTTTCTGCGGCAAGCGCTTTCTTAACTTCAATTGCTTCCAATTTCTTTTTAGTAGCGTCAGACTCTTCATTTGTCTTAACTAAATAGTTTGGATTTTTATCTTGATCCTTAAAAATTTCCTTTGTGTCTACACTTTCCTTAACGTCATTTATTTCATCTTCAACAGAAGGTGCAGTAGGAGTTTCATTATTACAATAATACTTAATACTTGCTAAAATACTATTAGAAGAAAGTTTTGCTTCTTGTTCTTCTGGATAGTTACCTGCAAGAATTCCTGCAATTTCAGGAAGTACGTCATTATTAGATGTACATTTCTTTAAAATGTTTGTAAATAAAAAATAACGTGTTACAGATGAATTTCCATCCCAAAATTGCACTAACTCATTAATACAATCTTGTTCAGCACCTTTTCCTTGACTAACTACTGGAGCATCGATTTTCTCGTCGCCTCTTCCAGCAGAAATATCAAATAAAAGATCGTAAATAATTTCACCTAACACGTTACTTAGTTTTTCTGATTTCATAATTTGTCGCGTCCTTTCAGATTTTATTTTTTAATTTTCTTCTTTATTTTTTAATTTACATACATAAATATTTATCTACTAATTGTTTCATTAGTCTATAATTATTATTAATTAAATAGTCTTTCTCTCTAACTTCTAAAGTTACTGGACAATTGTAATTAAATTCATTATATAAATCTAAAATCTTAAAACAATCTTCAGGATTTTCGAAAACAGTTCCGTGATTATCTTCATATCCATTATTTATTGCGTTCGCTAAATGGACTAACATAATATCATTTTTATTTATTTCAAAATAATGTTTCATTGAAAAATCTTTTTCAACACCAATTATTTTACAAATAGGTTCCATATACTTTTTTGTCATAATAGTGTGACAAGTATCTAATACAGTTCCAACTCTATTTGTATTTAATTGTTCTTTTATATAATTTACTAAAATAATATTTTCGCCTTGCGCATTATTTCTTAATCGAATATTTTGATCAATAAAATCAATAGGAGGCACATTTTCAATTGCTATTTTAATGTGCGGAAATAATTTTAATCCTTTATCAATTAAAAGTAAAATATTATTTAATATATTATTTATAGTTTTTAAATGATCTAATCTTTCTTCAGTATGAATAACTATTATAATATCTCTATTTTGTAATTCACCAAAATATTCAGCTAATTCACACATATTATAAAAAAGAAATTGACCATTTAAATCACAAAGTTGTTCAATGTTCGTATCGAATCCTTTAATTAATGGAGCGTGTATTGCTCTAATAGGATAATCATTAAATTGTTTTAAATCAAAAGCTTGATTTATTGTTCTATATTTAGTTGTAGGGAGATCTATAAGTTCATTAATTAATTGTATCTCTATTCCATCACAACCAATATTCATTTTTGAATCTAACTGGTCTCTAGATAAAATAGATTTTGCATAAATATCCATATAGTCTCCTTATATAAAATCAATATAATGTTTTTGTTCAGTTTATATAAACCTTATATTTATAAATAGCCTTTCGTTATAATGTTATAATGTAATAAAAAAGAGGCTTTTTATAGCCTCTTTAAATAACTTATAACTAATTAAAAATATTTTTATGAAATATTGTATTCAATAACTTTTTCATCAAAGCTATAATAAACGTTAAATAGATGTCGCATACCTAAATAACTACATCTATACATATAAAGAATAAAACTACTATAAACTGAAATTCCAGCTAATTTAAAATCTTGTATATCAACCCCGTATTCTGTAGCCATTGCATATTCTGCGAATGCTTTAGTAGTATTTACTGCTTTAACAACATCAATATCTGTATAAAGATCAACAATATCTCCAACATCATGTGTTCTATCTAATGTATAATAGATAGGTACTTCATGTCCATCTAAATTTGTTGTATCAGTATAAGCGTTCATACTAGAATTATATTTCATATTGTAAATCCTTTCTGTCTTAAAATTATAGTGTCATCTTCTGATATTCCAGCAAAATCTGATTTTGTATCATATTTTAGTTGTGCAACTGCATTAGAAAATGTATCATTAATTTCACTTACATATCCAATATATCTAGAACTATATTGACCATCTAAATATTTAGAATGCCAATAATAAAGTTTTGCAGAATAAAGTTTTCCATTAATATCTACTTCACAATCATAAATTCCGTCTTGATTAGGTACTTCTTCTACATGACAAAGATCATAACCATTAATTCTATCTAATTCTCCGTCTAAATAAATCCAAGGTGTATTATTATAATCTTTATATTTTTTATCATCAACCCAATTATAAGGTAATGCAATAATTTTCATAATTCACCTCATTAAAATTTTTCACTATAATCAAATAGTCCTGTTTGCCATAATTTTTCTAAATATTCTTCTACTTCTTTTAATTCCCATGAATTATGAAATAACAAATCAACTGCATCATGTTCTTCTTTTTTGTAAAGTTGAATATTATATTCATAACCTAAAGGAAATACCTCATTAGTATAAGGATGTTTAAAATCTCCCCATTTCTTTACTATAATAGAATATTTTTCGCCTACATCATCTTTATAAATTTTCTGAAAACAAGCTTCTACTTCACCATCAAAAGGACTAGGTTCAAATTCAATAAAACCATTATCTAAAAAATCTTTATCAGTCATATTATACCTCCACATAAAATATTTTTTCATCATCAAGTCTTATACAAGCAAGACGTCCATTATCACATTCATTTGGAAATTGTTTTTTATAAACAAGCCCACAATCAATATTTATAAAAGTACAATTATCTGTTTTTCTATTATATTTCCAAACTCGACCATCATTATAAAAACCTTCATCTGCAAAAATTGTTGGAGTATGACCAAAAATTATTGTTGTATCAGGTTTTCCACCAAGATAAAGTTGTTCATTTCTTGCCCAAATATAGAAAGTTTCTATATTTTCAAGTCCATAATTATAATATAAATCTCTCATATGTCGTCCATAATTTTCTTTTGAAATATAACCACCATGAACTATAATATAATTTTTACCATTTACTGTTCTTTCTACATAATAAGGTATAGACTCAAATTTCTTTTGCCATACTTCAAAATCTTTTAATGTAAGCTCATTATGAGTTTTAATAAGTTCTTTTACTGTACCATAATGATCTTTTACAAAACGCTTAAAAGCTAAACAATCATAAACATCATACATATCTTCCCAAAATTGTTCTCTAAAAATATGTTTTATACCTTTACAATAAAACATAAAATCATAATCATGATTTCCAAGTATAAAAGTAACTCCTTTAGGATTAGATTCCATATATCTAAGCATTTCAAAATTTTGAGAACCTCTATCAATAATATCACCATCAATAATAAGTTCATCTTTTTCAGGATTAAAATTTATTTTCTTAAGCATTTGCTGAAATTCATCATAACAACCATGAATGTCAGATATTACATAAATCATAAAAACCTCATATAAATAAATTTTTTATATTATATACTAATTATGTTAATTTGTAAATAAATATATATATATTACATAATAATTTGGAGATTATTGTTCCATCAGGACTATTCATAAAACAACAATTATTATGAATAAAATAATCAAATAAAAAAGAGGTTCAAAGAACCTCTTAAATATATATAGTTAAATAATCTTTCAGTTACTGATTTATAGGAACCAGTTCTTCAAATTTATCTAAAACAATATAATCTTTAAGACCATATCCCTAAGTTTCATTTGGACTAAGTACTGCTCCCTAATCAATAACTTTCCATAATTTCAATTAATTTATCATAAACTAGCCATTCATCTTTATTTGGATTTTTTATATTTATTATATACTTTATAAATTCAATTTTTATTGAATTATTATTATATTGATCCGCAAGTGGGTCATCTAAAAAGTCAAAATAATATTCAGACTTATCTTTACTAAATATAAAAAATGGTTCAACTTCATCATCTAAAGATCCATATAAAAATTCTCCTCCTATAGATAATAAGTCATATGGTGACCAATTTTCAAATAATTTATTTATTGTCTCTTCATCTTTTTTATAAACTGGCTTTAATTTATAAAGTTTACGAAAATCATTTATAACACTAATAAATGCATTATACTCATATGGATCTTCTATGTTAGAAACAAGAATATAATAAAATTGTTCTAAAACGTCATCAGAATAAAATTTCATATATTTCCTATTATATAGTCATAAGTGCTTTTTCTTCAGCAGAAGTATTATATTCAGGCTTAAGTTCAACTAATTCCTTAATAAGATTTATTGTTGCAAGATTAATTTCTTCCTCTTCTTCAACAATATTGTGTACGATATTGTATACAGCTTTTACATACTTATCAGGCTTAACTGAATTAGAGTTTACTTTAAGACAATGTCTATGCCAATCATCAATAAACTGAAGATGACGTTCATCAGTAATACTTCTATTATACGACAAATACTTCTGAACTACACTAAGATTTGAAGGATTAAGTTCAACAGTAATAATTGGATCATTAGGATGCTTGATTGATCTAATTACAAAGATATATGAATAACCGTTTATAATTCTGCTTGAGTATGAACCAACACAGTTATGCATTTTAATTCCTTCATTCTTAAGATCTTCAAAGTCAGTAATTGATCTAATAAACAATCCAGCAGACTCATCAACATAATTAAACTTTGAAATTTCTTTACCAACTTCAGCGATCTTTTTATTAGAAAGTTCATCCTGTCTTGCATTAAAGTTTCTTACTGCAATATCATGTTCTCTCTTGAGTGAGTTAGTATACTTATCAGGAGCCATTCCCAGCATTTCACACATATGAAGATAATCTCTAAGAATGCAAAGTGCTTCTCTTCTATCAATTGCCTGAAATGTATCAAGTCTTCCAAGATAATCAATAAGATTCTGATAACTATATACAGGTTTACCATTATGCTTTGCAGAAAGAATCTGCCAAAAGTTACTATCATTAAATTCTGAATTAATGATTTCTTCATATGTATCAAGGTGCATTGACTTTAAGAACTGAACAATTCGATCTTTATTTTCAGCTGCATGTTCTTTGTCATATCCAGAATAAATATTCTTAAGTGTTTCAATAGTAGTAATATTTACATTCTTAAGAGTTTTAATCATCTTTTCTGGAATAGGATAGAAAATTTCTTTAGGACCATTTCCTTTAAAGTTAAGCCAAAAAGAAGTATAGTCATTTTTAGCTGTCCAATCACGACTACCATACTCAGTTTTACAAATTCTATCAAAATTAGCATCCCAACGATATATTTCTACATTACAAAGCTTATTTGTAAATGTATATCCAAGAATATTAAGCTGAACAAGTTCAGGCCAAACAACTGCAAGCTTAAGTCTTGTTACAAGCTTTCTAGTAAGCTTTTCAGACTTAAAATTTTTCATAATCCAATTATATTCAGTAGGTCTATTTGTTCTATAATATGTGAGTATTTCTTGAGGATTAAGCAAAATAGTACGAGATATAATTGCATTATCATTTGTACTAGGCGTACGATCTTTTAAATCTATAAAAGATAAAAAATCAAAATGAAGATTTACATTAAATCTTTCTGAAGGTTCATAAAAAGTATTACTTGTTGCGGAAATATATGTAATACCAGTATTTGTATCTAAATATACAAAATATGCACTTCTCCATTGCTCATCCATTCCAAGTCCATAATACGCCTTATTCTTTTTATAATTATCAAAAAATTCAGTGATCTTTGCATTTGCAATATCATTAATTGTATCTGTCATAAATTATCTCCTTAATTTTTTGTTATTTGGTGGTTTATTTTTATAATATAATTATATCAAATAATTATTAAAACGTAAATAATTTTTTTATAAAATAACAATGTTATAAATAAAAAAGCAGAGACCTAAAAAGATCTCTGCCTATCAAAAGAAAGAAAACCTTAGCTTTACGTACTAAGCTGGAATTAGTCTCTTTTTATTATCAACTTAATTACGTTATAATAAAAAAGATTTCTGTTCACGGTAGCTTTTTAAAAAGCTACAAAATGGTTGCTGGGGCCGGAATTGAACCAGCGTGGGTGAGATCATGACTCTCACTTGGGAACCAACACCCTCCCAGTATATCAGGTAGCGTATGTACCGGCGTCCCGGCATCAAAACTACTAATTCAAGATCTTGTCAAATGACTGGATCTTTATAAAGGCTTCCCTTTGTGCATACTTTAATTATCACTTCTTTTTTGGCTCTCAACCTGGGATTCGAACCCAGAACTGTGGAGTCAAAGTCCACTGTGATTACCGAATTTCACCAATCGAGAATATTTAAAGAGGCAAATATACGAGCAAAATATTTGCCTCAAGTACTAAGGAGGTGGCTCTTACTACTACCATTTTGGATTTCTGTTTCTGATTTAGTTTAAAGGATATACACCACGTCAAGGTACAGAAACATTGTATATCTTGCAGCGGCGGGATTCGAACCCGCAACCTCATGGGTTATGAGCCCAGCGTGCAACCAATTGCACCTCACTGCGATATTTGGTAGATAAATTTATCTACTGTAAGAGCAATTTTTGCAAAACTTCAAATAGATTTTGCAATGGCTGAGAATTTAGGACTTGAACCTAAAACTTCTGAGTCAGAGTCAGATATGATAACCAATTTCACCAATTCTCAATATAATGGTAGTTTTTATATATATAAAAATTTCCTAGAATAGCGGCATGCCTTAAAACTTCATATATATAAAAATAATCATATAGAAAAAACTACCAAAAACTATACGATTATTATTGGCGCAGACGACAGGACTTGAACCTGCACTACGTTCACACGTAGGATGGATTAGCAATCCATTGTGATACCGATTACACCACATCTGCATTTATGCCTGGCGGAAAAAAGCTCGAAATACATGCTGTCCATATATTTCACCCATCTAAACTGACCCAGGCTAATTAATTTATTTGTAAGAATAAATTAATCTTGGATAGGTTTTACTAGAAGGTACTTACATTCTTCTAGAGCATTGGCGATAAGGGTGGGATTCGAACCCACAGGCCATCTCACGATAGCTCATCTGTTTTCAAGACAGCGCCGTTATAACCATTTCGGTACCTTACCATAATTGGAGCTTTCAGTGAGACTTGAACTCACGACCTATTGATTACTAATCAATTGCTCTACCGACTGAGCTATGAAAGCGTACTTGGCATAACATGAGTGAAAAATTTCGAATGTTTCTCATTTCATATTATGCCCTTACAAACCAAAAGTTTACTCTAACGAATTTTTCAACCCTGGTTCCGTAATTCATAATAGTATATAATATTTTATATACAATTTTCTAAATAGTAAACTAAATTTTATTAAAATGCTGGTTTTTATTTATTGTACAGTTCTTTTTTTATGGGGGGCGTGACTTTATTAAGCACAGAGGTTTTATTATGGATTGGAATTTGCAGAACCAGCAAACTGCAAAAGAAATGGAAAAATGGCTTACATATATACTAACATTCCGTTATATTTAAATTCAATTCCCATATCTCTATCTTTACATCTTACACCTAATTGATCTAATAATCCTAATTCAGATTTTTCACCTTTAATACGTTTAAAAATACTTGGTTTATATGATGTTAGATCATGTACCATTGAATATGCACCAAAATCCAAAAGATCTTTAAACATAGTAAATGTATCATTAAATGTACTACATATTTTATAAAATAAATTAAAAGTATTTCTAAAAGTATCTGATGATACTTCACCTTCTCCGTCAGGTTTATTTATAAATAAACAACCATTTCCTTCAAAATATGCATATTTACCATCTACTTGATTTTGATATACAACTTCCTCTTCACCAAATAATTCATGCATTAATAAATAGAAATTCTCATCAGATATTCCTTTTAATTGCATTGTTGGTCCTTGTTGAGTAAGTATAACTTTATCAATAAATTCATTAGAAAATAATTGATGCTGCATATCAATCATAGATTCTAAACTTGCTTTAGTTAACTCCTCCATACAAAAAATTTGTTCTCCTTAATTGTCATTTATAGTAATAAATACTAAATGCTAGTTTTTACATTTTGAAAGGATAAAACGATTACGATTTGACAAATTACTATTTACACAAACAACAAAAACTTATATATTAAATTTAATACATAAAACTAGCAAAAAAGTATTAAATTAAGTTTAATGGCGATTCCAGCAGGATTTGAACCCGCAACTATCGGTCCGTAGCCGATAAGTTTATCCATTAGCCTATGGAACCATATATAAAGTGGGGTGAACTACGAGGGTTGAACTCGTACCGACAGAGCCACAATCTGTAATGCTACCGCTACACCAAGATCACCATTATTAAATTAATTTGAATAATTTTATAAGTATAAAAATATTTTATTAAAAATTGGTCGATACGAGTGGACTCGAACCACCGACCTGAGGTTTATAAGACCCCTGCTCTAACCTACTGAGCTACGTATCGATTTGTAGATTTTTTAGTAGAGAAGATACCTAACAAACTCCTAATTGAATTTTACTATTAAGATTTCTGCGACATTCTATAATAGATTTACAGGTTATTCAATCAAAACCTCTGGCTCCTCGAGAAGGAATCGAACCTTCATTGAATGATTAACAGTCATCTATCCTACCTTTGAATGACCGGAGAATATTATCTTTATTATAAATTAAATATACCTTTATGTAAATAACTTTTTGAATTAAAACAGTGATTAGGAAGGATTCGAACCTATCATCTCGGCGCCTTAACCATCTGCGTGCTACCTATTGCACCACTAATCAAATATTTATTAATTTAAATTTCTGATCGTTTTCTTCCTCAATTATAATTCTAGACTTATAATTAAATATTAAAATGTCCTCTTAAATAAATTAAATAAATATCACTTTACTGTTTTTGGCACCCAGCATAGGACTCGAACCCATATTACCCGGATTTGGAGGCCGGTGTTTTACCAATTAAACTAGCTGGATATACTTAAATATTTTTTTTATAGTATAAAATATAAAATTTATTATATCACATTCAAATTTAAAAATAAACTAATTTTTGCTATTTTTAAAAAAAAAATTTTGAATTAACCAAAATTTCCATCAAAATATGTATCTGTTATATTATGACGAGCTTCTTTTAACCATTCTTTATATTGTTCTTCTGAACAATTTTTATATTCACAATTATTACTATGTCTTAAATGACATTTACTACAATGCTTATCATAAACTATATCAAATTCATTTTTCATAACGTTACTCCTTACATAACTCTACCTTTATAAAAACCTTCAGGTAATTCACCTTTACTAGGTCTCCATTTTTTATTTATATTTCCATTTGTAATCCAAAAGGTTCCAGTTTGAGAATTATGCTCACCAGAATACCTTTTATCTTTTGTAGCATCATATAATTCTTTTCTTAATTTTGCTTTTTCAGCTCTTATTTTATATGATTCACTTTTTCTAATTCCAGCAGAAACTTTCTGTCTATATAAAGGATCTTGTACAGCTGCTTGAAATGCAGATCTTACATTCATTCTACTTGCTCTTCTTGATTTTTCAGTTACAACTTTTTCAGCTGCATTTTCTTTTTGAGTAATAAAACGACAATTATCTACTGTATAACCACCTTTATCACCATATCTAGCTAATACATATTTTTCACCAGTATATCCTAATTGAGAAGACTTTAATTTTGCGTCTCTCACTAAAAATATAAATTCTTCAAAAGTTAAATCAAATTTAATATTTTCTTTTCTAGAATTAATACCTTTATTAAGATATTTTTGATATAATTTTCCATCATCATCTATATCTGATTTATTGTAAGCAAATATATTTTTCATATATTAACTCCTTTCTTTCATATATAGATCTTTTAAATTTATTGGGTGCAAGCTTTTTCGTAGGAACAACAAGTTTCTCCACTAAAAACAATCACCCAATTATCAGGTTTATAAATTTAATAGTTGCAAGTTTTTTCGTCTGAGCTAAGCTTCTATTACTAAAAACAGCCAACTATTTATATGGTACCTATGAAGGGAGTCGAACCCTCACTGTATCGGTTCTAAGCCGACTTTCTCTGCCATTGGAATACATAGGCATATTTGATACTTTAACCTAAGTAGTCAAGACCAATATCGATAACTTTATCTTAAAACTATTTAATGTAAGATAAAATATATAATTTTAAGATTTTAATGAAGTAGGTTAGGATTTGCACCTAACAAGACAGTTAGCCAAATGTCGTGTGTCGGTTACTCTGCCAACCTCATCGAGCCTTTCACTCGAACTTGCACTCTTAATGAGCATACACATTCCAGCCTTGCGTTTACTATCACATAAGATACCATTGTGTGCCAAATCTTATGTCTATTCCGCCACTACTTCATATTAATGCAGATTTGTTTGTCGTAAACCTCTTAGATCACGTTCATCCGTATGAATACTGTTAGAAGTTCTGCTTCTCCTATGTACTGCCGTTATTTCGTGTGCTATACAGTATCTCCACGCCAAGGTTTTTCTAAAAGAGGTACTTGGGATCTACCTCATTGGTGAAAGAAGTCAGACTCGAACTAACATCATTTGGACACAACATCCAACTGTGTTCACTATACCAGCTTCGTATAGTAGTAGCCGCTGTACTCTATCATTGTTTGGCGCCAATTTAATAACAGGTACAAACTACTTTTACACCATTCTTTCTGGCAATAAGTTTTTAAAGAGAACCTACCAAACTCTTTGGGAACGAGGCGGTGTTTGCCGTTTCACCACTACTTCATTTTTGGTGGTTGGGGAGGATTTGCACCTGCCGCCGTACCTGAACTTCATCAGGCTCGTTACTACCTACGAAACTCAACCATATTTGATGAAGTAGACGGGATTCGAACCCGCACGCTGAATTTATCAGCACGCCTCTACTGGTGATAGGTTTTTAAAAAGAACCTAACAAACTTTTTGATTGCAAGAATTGGAATTCCTGCTATAAAATGAAGAGGCACAACCCTCTTCTGCAGAGATTTTCCCTGGAGTTCTCTTGACTTTACCTATCTTAGATGGTGGACCTCTTCCAAGTATTATCATTGGTGACCTATAAATAGGAACTTGGTCCGGCCAGGTGTTTTAAAGACTTTTCTTTGTCTTGGTAATAAATTTTTAAAAAGAACTTATCAAACTTTTAAATAGATATTCTTATTTGCTTAAAATACAATATAGCTTAATAAAGCTATTATTATCTCATTAATTAAATTAACGCTCCCTATATTATATTCAAAGTCGGAGTGACAGGACTTGAACCTGCGGCCCCATGCTCCCAAAGCACGTGCGCTACCAACTGCGCTACACCCCGATTTGGTGTGAAAGGCTGGACACTACCCCAACGTTATCCATTAAGACACATGTGCACTTAATCTTTTATGGATGCCAGGCTTGGACCCCCAGCTGCTTGTGATTCTTGCATACTTTCGACTGGTATTTAATAATAGATTTCTCTATTGATTAAACATAATTATTATAATAAATTAATAAATAAAAGTAAATAATTAATGGCTTGCATGATTAGTGTTTCCAACTAATATCTCTTCTGCGCTAGAAGTATTTTATTTTAAGGATTTACTTTTTGGCACCTTTTTAAACTACACACAATGGCACCTCTGACAGGATTCGAACCTGCAATCTACACTTTAGAAGAGTGCTGCATTTCCGTTGTGCTACAGAGGCATATTGGAGCTTGAGGTGGGATTCGAACCCACGAAACGATGGTTTTGCAGACCACGCCGATCGACCACTCCGGCACCCAAGCATTTTTACTGGAAATAATTCCAGTTAAAAAATTCTATTTTCAAGTTTGTATTTATCAATTTCTTTTAATTTATCAAGATCAACATTTCTACAATATGTATTCCAATTAAATTGTTCAAATTGAACTATTTTTCCATCATTAATATAAACTAAATACCAATCTGGAGCTAATCTATGATCTTCATGCTTTACATGTTCTATAACAAGTTGCATATAACCATTTAAAGCATCTTCATATTTATCAAATTGAAAAAGCTCTTTTGTTTCTATATTAAAAACACCAAATGTATTATTCATATAATTATACCTCTTTATAATATTTGTATAATTAAATATACTTTCATTGGAGCTTCTAAGGAGACTCGAACTCCTAGCTTATTGTTTACGAAACAATCACTCTACCAATTGAGTTATAGAAGCATTTTTTGGTCGCTATAACCTGAGTCGAACAGGTATCAACACCTGACAAAATAGTGCCGTTCTATAATCATAGCTATTGTCATAATTCAGTACCAATAGATAATTATTTGCCGTTAAACTATACAGCAGATGGTACCTCTACTCAGAATCGAACTGAGAAAAATTTGTCTCTGAAACAAATATGTCTACCTTTTGCATCATAGAGGCTTATAATGGTAACCCCAACGAGAATCGAACTCGTATTTCTAGATTGAGAATCTAGTTTCCTAAACCAATTAGAAGATGGGGCCATATTTAAAAAGAGAAATAGAAACTATATTTGGATAGTAGCTACCTATCTCTAATATAATCTCCCCTATAGCCTCGGCTACAAGACTACGGTTATTTCTCTTATTGGCGACTCTACGGGGAATTGAACCCCGATCTACGGAGAGACAATCCGTCATAATAGCCATTATACCATAGAGCCATTTTGGTACCGCAGGCGGGCTTCGAACCCGCAGAATACGCATTTTAAGTGCGCAATGTCTGCCAGTTGCATCACTGCGGCATAACTGCGAGGATGGATTCGAACCATCTCCCCTTGACTTATTTGCCCTTCCATCAAGTTTTCACACTTCCTCACTTCAATTACTTTAGCGGGCAAGCCTTGTAATTTGCAAGTGTCTCGCATTGGTCACGGCGAACGGGTTCGAACCGTCGAATACCAGATTGAAAGCCTGGCGAGTTAACCACTTCTCCACGCCGCGATTTATTGGTCCCTCCAGGGAGAATTGAACTCCTCGCTTCCGGGTTGAAGGCCCAGCGTCACTACCATTAGACTATGGAGAGATAGTATAAGTAAGAGGCGGACAAGTCTCGTCTATTTTTATGCCGGGGAGCCAAATAGAACTACACCTCTTACTTACTATAAAATTATATCATATATTTTTATATATGTAAATAATTTCTTGGCGATAACGACAGGACTTGAACCTGCATATCAATCTTTTAAATCGATAAACTGCTTTCCAAACAATCGCCTTACCAATTGGGCTCACGTTATCATAAAATGGTGTGCTTATAAAGAATTGAACTTTAATTTTCAGTTTAGGAAACTGATGTAATATCCATTATACTATAAGCACAATAATTTTTGGTGGGTCTGGAGAGAATCGAACTCTCATATCGCAGATTAAAAGTCTGGTATAATTCCATTATATTACAAACCCATTTTATTGGTCGCTACGGTGCGATTCGAACGCACGACCTGACGGGTATGAACCGACTGCTGCTGGCCAACTGAGCTACGTAGCGATAAAAAACTATTATAACATCTTCTCTTATGTGGATATTAAGATGCTTAAATTGTAAGTGGAAAAGAATCGAACTTTAAGATCAATATTAAATCTTTGTTCTTCATCCACACCTTTGCACCAGCATTACAATTTACTATAAATATTATTTTATAATAGTATTGGAGCAAGTAGTCGGATTTGAACCGGCGTATCTGCCTTGGCAAGGCAGTGTAATAGACCAAACTATACGATACCTGCATTTTGGTAAGGATGGCAGGAGTTGAACCTGCAATTCTACACTGTATATCATAAGTATTAAATTGACTAGTATATTTAATAAATATTTTTATGTATACAGAACGAGTCACATCCGGCGTTTTCCTATTTCGCCACATCCTTATAATTTTCTTGCTGGAACTAATGGGGAGACTGTTGCTCTACCATTGAGCTACTTCCTCAAAATGAGGAAGGTAGGACTCGAACCTACAACCCACGGCTTGGAAACTAAGGAAGTTCTTATGCAAGAAGTGGAATGCCAGATCGGATTCGAACCGATGAAATGCAATTTTGCAGACTGCACGCCAAACCATTTAGCAACTGGCACTGGGGCCGATATTCGGACTTGAACCGAAGACCTGATGATTACAAATCAACTGCTCTACCAACTGAGCTATACCGGCATATAAAAAATACTAATTAGTATTTTATTGGCGATGACAGAGGGAATTGAACTCTCATCGACGGAGCGACAGTCCGCCATAATAACCATTATACCATGCCACCATAAATGATAATTTTTGTAAAGAATTATCAAACTTATTGGCCACCCCAACGAGAATCGAACCCGTACCTGTAGATCGACAATCTACCCGACTAACCGTTATCGTATGAGGCGATAAATGCTATTTTCATGAGTTGTTATAAAAATAGCGCGAACATTATTAATATTTAAAGTGCAGCTAAGGTATTAAATACCACCCATCCGTCGATTGCAACTCGTTCACTCCTGCACTGAACTGGCTCTCCGAGAAGGAATCGAACCTTCATTGAGTGATTAACAGTCACCTATCCTACCTTTGAATGACCGGAGAATATTTTATATTATATCATATAATTTGTTTATTCGTAAACAATTATTTGATATATTTGGTACTTCATACAGGACTCGAACCCGTAACTATGGAGTAGAAATCCATAGTTTTATCCAGTTAGACTAATGAAGCATATTGGTGCCTGCTATGGGAATTGAACCCATAAGAAACTGTTTTTGAGACAGTCATGTCTGCCAATTGCATCAAACAGGCAAAATGTGGTACGCCTGAAGAGATTCGAACTCTTACGCCCAGATTAAAAGTCTGGTATGCTGACCGTTACATTACAGACGCGTACTAAATCCGTAATGTAAAACATTTTCGTAACATCATTTTTCTTTCTCCTTAAAATTTATTTTTTGGTCTACTTGGAGGGACTTGAACCCTCGACTTCCTGGCCCCTGACCAGGCACTCTACCACCTGAGCTACAAATAGATATAGTGTGGACATGTATCTCACCAAGAGAGCTTTACTAACTTCCAGTCATATAAGGAATTGAACCTTATCGTTAAGCCTACAAGAATTGAACTTGCTTGTCCAACATGGTCTCTGAGAAGGGAGTCGAACCCTCAGAACCTGGATTCTTAGTCCAGTATGTATACCAATTCCATCACCCAGAGATATTATTTGCGAAGACTAAATACCGAAACTCGTTGTTAACAAGTTTCTGGAGTTGAACCAGAAAATAAAGGAAGTCTTTATGCAAATATTATGGTGGATCTGATGAGTGTTGAACTCACTACCTCCTGCTTGCAGAGCAGGCGCTCTCCCAGTTGAGCTACAGACCCATAAAAATATACGTGTACCTTCACATCGGCTTCGAGTATGGTTAACCCTTTGGGACTTGAACCCACATAAACGCATTTCATGTTGATCAGTCATGTTATTTGTCTTGGATATTGATTTATCTTGCAAAATAAATCACTATCTACACGTATTGGTGGGTGCGACAAGACTTGAACTCGCAACTCCCGATTTAAGAGACCGGTACTCTACCAATTGAGTTACACACCCATAATATATGACAAAAGGAGTCGAACCTTCATTTCCGGACAAAATGTCCAGTGTTTTACCAATTAAACTACGTCATCTTCTGACCTCTATCAATCCAACTTGTCCTTTGTTTTTTCTTAGTAGATCAGGACTTTTTATTATTAATTGGACTTGTTAATAATAAAAAGAATTAAATGGTTGGAATAATGGGGCTCGAACCCATGACTTCAGCGTTATCAGCACTGCACTCTACCAACTGAGTTATATTCCAATATTTTATGGTCGAGATGAGAAGATTTGAACTTCCAACTTCTCAGTTATCAGCCAAGTGTACTGACCAATTGTGATACATCCCGATAATTGGTCTAGATGGAGCGAATCGAACGCTCATTCCGAGTCTCCAAAGCTCGCGGCCTACCGTTGACTGACATCTAGATTAAATGTGGGGTAATATCCGAGATTCGAACTCGATCAAACCGGGTCACAACCGATTATGCTGGCCATTACATCAATATCACCATATAATTCGCGAAGACTAAAAAAGAACCCAAAATCTTATAAATAAGGAAGTCTATATGCGAATAAATAAATAATTTTTTTAATTTTGCGAGAACTAATTTAAAACAATTTTCAGTTGTTATAATATAAGGAAGTTCGTATGCAAAATATTGGTGGAGCATATGAGAATCGAACTCATCTGCTTTCTTGAGTGCAAATCAAGTGACCACTCCATGCAGTCCCATGCCCCATAAAATGCTATTTGTCTAAGTATCTCATATTCTATTGCAACTCAAATAGAGAACTGCGTACGATTTTTTTCGACTTAAGACGAGTACCAGGACTGAAACCCAGTAAACGTCAAGGTTATAGCTAACCTTATTGGTAGGGGATAAGGGACTCGAACCCATAGTAACCTTTCGCTTCTTGCTTGTAAGGCAAGCACTCTAACCAGTTGAGTTAATCCCCTTGGTAATAAGTTTTTAAAAAGATACTTATCAAACTTTTGGCTCTCATAACAGGACTCGAACCTGTACAGAATGATTAACAGTCACGCATGCTACCGATTACATCATATGAGAATATTGTGGACCACCGTAAGAGATTTGAACTCTCCCCTTCTGCTTGGAAGGCAGACATGCTAGCCGCTAACACTAACGGTGGATAAATAATTAAGTTGTCAAGATTCAATTTTAATAGTAGTATCATTTCTGACTTGCTATTATGTACTGGTGGGCTCGGAGGGATTCGAACCCTCATTTCACTGATTAAGAGTCAGGGGGTCTAGCCGTTGAACTACGAACCCATAAAAAAATTTGGTGGCTAGTGTTGGTTCCGCTCCAACCTAAGACATCGCTCTTCAGGCGACCGCTATCACTAGATTAGCTTACTAGCCAATGGTATATCGAAATATACCTTCTGTAAATCGTTCTTTCATATTTTTTCTTTCCTTTCTTTTTATTTGGTGCGCCGGAGTAGATTTGAACTACTGAACCCGAAGGATCGGTTTTACAGACCGCTTGCTTTGACCAGACTTGCATACCGACGCATATATTGTGGTGGCTAAAACTGGAATCGAACCAGTGACACAAGGATTTTCAGTCCTCTGCTCTTCCAACTGAGCTATTCAGCCAAAATAATTACTGTAATCAGGATTCGAACCTGTAACTTTAGGCAAAGGCCTAACGTTTTACCATTTTAAACTATACAGTCTTCCATAATTCATATTGCGCAATTCTGAATTACAGGACCTCTCTATTAGAGGAATTTATGGATCCGGAGGAGAGAATCGAACTCACATCTAATGCTTACAGGGCACTCGTTCTAGCCGTTGAACTACACCGGAATTTAAAATAAAAAAACGAAGATCTTTGAGGAATCTTCGTTTGGATAGAATTAAGTTTTTATTTTAAACTTATCCTGGTCCAGACGAATCAAAAAGCATAATGGTATCGACGCAAATCGCTTTGCGATAGAGCTTCGGTTCTGTTGTATTTCTAAACATTACTGATAACATTTTGCTTTTCTTCCTTTCTTATAATATATTTGTATTATATCTCAAATTTTTTATTTCGTAAACAGCTTTTTAAAACTTTTTAAAATCGGCTTTAACGATTATCTTTCGACAGCTTGAATTTCACACACCACCAATAAATTAATTAAGGAGTAAACCATTATAGTATGATTTACAAGGCATTTCTGCCATGGATCTTCCAGCAGGAATCGAACCTACATCTTTTATGCTTTTCCATTAAGCTATAGAAGAATGTTATTAATTAATATTGTAAAAGATCATTTATTTTTATTAGTTTAAATATAATATTAAATGTAAAAAAAGTAAATAGCTTTTTGTAAAAAATGTCAAAAAATTTTTTATATTATAAAATTTGATATAAAAAAAATAGGAAAGACCTTTTTTAGATCTTTCCTATAGTTTAAATTATATTATAGTTTTATATTATTTTATATTACTTTTTATTCATTTATTATATTATACTAATTATAATTCAATCTATAGAAAAGTCCTAAACTTTCTATCTGATTTATATTCGGGAGCAAAGCCTAAACCCTTAACCTCACATGCAATACTCATGGTATTCCATGTTGTGTTATAGTGTCCGAGATTAGATGTCTGTAACATGACTTTTACTCCTTTCATATAATGTATAATTAGTTTTTTTATTATAGCCTTCCAGCTATATTAATAAATAGCCTTTCGTTTACAGCTTCTTATTTTCTTTAGATGTAATATATTTACAATGTGGGCATTCATATGATTTAATTAATGAAATAAATCCACAATCAGAACATTCAAACCAAACTTTATTATCTATTCTATTCGGATCATTATGTTCTATCCATTTTGCTTTCATATTATCACCTTATATTAATAAATAACCTTTCATTTTAAGTTGCGAAAACTAACGTTTGCATGAATATTATAAATGTAATAAGGAAGTTTTTATGCAACTTGCTATATTATATATAAATATACTTTCATATATTCGGCAATATATAATTGCAATTTATATATAATAACTAGCCATATAATACTCATGTCGCCGATACAATCGCATTATATCTCTAGTATGTATAAATAGCCTTTCGTTATTCGTTATCAATTCCAAGACTTTTATTAAAGTATTCTTCAGCTTCTTCATCAGTCATTCCCATTGACCGACCACATTCTGGACATTCATCTAATCTTTCTTTTGATATATATCCACAATTAGAACATTCTACAAAACCATCTTCACCATCTAGCCAAATTGCGTGTTCAATTTCCATTATGATACCTCACTATAATTTAATGCGTCTATTCTTCTTATATCATTTATTTTATAATTCTTCTTACCGTATCTTCTGCAAGTAATTGAACAATCACGACGTCTATATGTATTATTACCTATAGCTTTATATTTATGCATATTTGATTTTGCAGAACATGCTGGACAAGAGCAATGAATCTTATTCTTAGAATACTGATGAAGATTTTTATAGCACACAAAATGTGAAATCTGTTTATCAAGCTTTGCCTTGCTATATGCTTTACTTCTATCAGTTCTACGTCTTTTAGCTCTAGATTTATCTTTTTCGAGATAATTTTCAAAATTTTCTAATAACTCAGAATCTTCTTCATATTTATCCATAAAATACCTCCATAAAAATAATTATGTTATAAATTCAAAATGATAACCCTTTGTAGATTTAATGTGTCCATAAAGTATATTTGACACAGAAGGATATTTTCGTTTAGCTTCATTAACTGAATTAAATATTTCTCCAGTCTCAATACATTTTACTTTTTTAGTATTTTCACATTCAAAAGTATTTCTACCATACTTAGAATCTGCATATTCAAAATGATACCCTTTTACAGCTGTAGAATATTTACAACTTGTAGAAATAGATCCAGTATTTATATTTAACTCATTAGATGCATCAGCCATTGATGCATATATTTTACCAGTTTCAATACATTTAACTGGTTTAGTAAGACGAGTTTTTGGTGGAGTTAACCAATTTTTAACATTTTTTGTAATACATCCACAAGATTGCGTACGAGATACCATATTTGTTGCAACTGTTGTATAATTACCGCATTCACATTGACAAAGTGCTTTATATATATATTTCTTTTGTGTTGGACTATACTCTCTCAAAATATCTAAAACTGTTAATTTATTATGTGGATTATTATCAAATAAATATTTATATGACTTCATAGCCTTATTATGCCATTGTAAATCTTTTAATTCTTTAGAATATATAAATATATTATCAAATGCTATTCTTAATTCTTCAGTTAAATTATCATCTGTAAATAAATCATCCTTAGTAGTATTCATATTTCTATCAAATCTACACTTATAATAATAATATACTTGTTCAGAAATATTAAATACTTTCATCATATGATTTTTAGTTAAAAATCCATAATGCGCAAAATAATATAATGCATCAAGTGTATCTTCTTCTACTAAAAATTTTGAAAATACATTTGTTGTTAATTGACGTACTCTTTCTCGAGTTATACCATATACAGCACCAATATTATTTAAAGTTTCTCCATTAAGACGTCGAATAATCATATCTTTTATACGAGAGTCTCTAATATGTTCAACAACATCTACTAAAGGATGCGTAGTTTTTTCATAAGATACATCATCAAATATTTTTGATACATCATCATTTGTAAATTGTTGTTTTTTAACTTTATTATTTTTTTCTAAAGCTTTTTGTTCTTTAGCTTCTTTTTTTGCACAATTAGTGCAAATACAAGTATTTTTATCAAAGTCAATTATAAATGGTTGTGCAAGTAAATCAGATTTGTTTTTACAAACTACCGTTGTTGTTTTATTGCATTTATCACAAATTAAAGTATAAATTATAATATTCTTTGATTGTAACATAATTATCCTCGATGTAATTTATTATATGTATATTATATTTATAATAAATTGTTATGTAAATTAAAAAAGACCCAATATCGTTGGGTCAAACGTACGACTTAACGTAATAGTCTCGGAGTCCGAAATAGGAGACTATGTTTTATATTTCGTCCTCAGTGGTTTGAGTGTTAAGTTGATAAACTGTACTTGCCATATCTGCTGTATGAAGCAGAAAGGCTAAAGGACATTCTCTATAGGCGTCCATACAAGAAAAATCATTTCCGTCAGGACCCATATGACAATTTATTGCAGTTGCTTCTTCAAAAGATAAATGCATATAAGACTGGATTATAAATACTGATTTTGAACCATGTCCACCATATTTTTCTTGTTCATTAAATGCGTAAGTATAATATTTTTCCCAGTTATTTTGTTCATCTTTCTTCCAACGTGATTCTTTTGTATAACAATTAATTTTACATACATCATGAAATAATGCAACAATTGCAATAGACTCTTCTGAAATATCTAACTTATAAGCTTTTACAAGTTTCTTAAGATGTTCATAAACTCTTATTGAATGATCTAACAATCCACCTTCATAACTATCGTGAAATCTAGTTGATGCAGGTGCAATAAAATAATCAGATTTTTCAAGATAATCCAAAAATCCTTTAAATCCAGGTCTTGTAATATTATTTACAATCTTTAAAAATTTGTCTTTACTATTCAAAATAATTTCCTCTCTTATATAAAAAATGCTACTTTAACCCAAGTAGCCAGGGATCCGTAAAAATAAAAATAACAAAGAAAGGTTGGTTAACCTTATTGGTCGGACTGATGGGAGTCGAACCCACACGATGTTTCCACCGACGGATTTTCTTACTACACTATGTTACCATAGCCACATTTGTGTTGTAGTCTGGACTATATCTTCACCATATTTTTCAACTTAGGTGCTTGGTGTATAGTCTCTACACATTTAGGTTATTACTAACCATTTAGCTCGTGGTTGTCCTTATTAAAAGGAGTTTCCTCGAATTAGCCAAGATTCACATAAGTAATTTCTTAACTTAGTGCTCAAATTTCTAAGTCCGTTGCGTCTGCCTGTTCCGCCACAGTCCGATAAATTTTAAGTGAGGAAAGAACTAAGATAATAATTCAGAAATTAGAAACCTCACAATAATGTCATATACAAAAAACAAGTAACGAGGTATAATATGACTTTCTTTTTCTTAACTCTCTATCCCTGAGCGGGTACGATTGGCTACGTAATAGTTATCTGGTTAGAACCAAAGGAGACTCATAATAAGAAACAAATGAAAAGATAACTACGATCTATATTTAATTTTCAAGTTTCAATTTAATTATAAAAGTATTATATATTTTATTTTATAAAAAGTAAACTACTTTTAGAATACTAATTTATAATATAGAGTACCATCTTCATCCGCACCATATATTTCTTTTACTAAATTAGTATATAAAGAAGGATCAATTATGTCTGATAAATTTCCATATGCAAAACCAATAGGATCATCATTTAAATAAATATAACCAACGCTCTTATTATTATCTTTTAGAATTCTACGAACATAATCGCCAACACACATGCCGCCTGGAATTAAATCCATTTTTTGCCATAAAATAATTTGCTTTTCTTTTTTCTTAAATTTATCAAAAAGTCCCAAACAGCATCACCTCTCCTTCTTATATTTTTCTATTACTTGGTCTGGACTTGAATTTACATAGTATCTATAAATCTTTTTAACTCCGTATTTACGATACACGTCTTTTGTAAAATTCTCATCTTGGAATATACAGTCTGGACAATCTACCCAACTAATTTCCAAAATATATACTCCATTTTTAAATAATTCACTAACATTATTTGTTTGATTATCAATATTTGTTATTTCAATACTCGGTACTTCTTTTATTATATTATTATCTGCTATTGCTAATGCATACGCACTTTCAAAAGTATTTACTGGAATTCCACCTTTTATACTACTAATAAATTTTCCGTCTTTAATAATTAAATATGTAGGTGCCCAATTAAGATTTAATTCTTCTTTCATCCAACCAGTAAATTCTTCAGATTCTAAATACACATGATTTGTTGGTATAGTAACTCGATCTTTATTATAAAAATAAAAGACAATAGTTGCAACACTTAATAATATTATTATTATTAAAACTATTATTGCATGTTTAGTCCTCATTTGCTACTCCAAATAAAGCTTTTATATTATTATTGTCACTATCCTCAACACTAATAAAATCATCAGAATCAATTCCAATATTTAGATTTTCTCCAATAACAGAAAATTTCTTGAGTAATGATAAAGGTAATGTATACTTTTTATCAATACAATGTGAAGTACTTAATTGATATACAAAACTATTTGCAGGTATTTCTAATCTAGCACCATTAGTATCAAATACTAAATCTACATCATCTGTATTAAATATAGATGCTAAACTAATTGCATTATTTAATGTATCTTTTGTTAAAGATATTTTATTATTTAATTTTGCAAAGAGACCTAAAAGTTCTGTATATTGATAATGCGAACTATCTTTGAGTAAAATTTCAACAATCTTATTATCGTTAAATGCACAAATTTCTTTGCCATTTGTTATATAATCAAACTCTCCAAGAGTACTAAGAATCTCAATACTCCGCAATGACATTAGTATATTATTAAATAGCTTCTCATTTATTATAGCTACATTATCTGTATCTGTAACCATTACATAATCGCTAAAATATACATATCTATAACATTCTTCAACATGTGCAAGATTAAGTATACTTTTAATTACAGGCAAACAATCTTTTAATTTTTCACCATTTACCTTTTTATCATACTTAGGCATTATAGGTCTTTCAATTTTATGATCAAATGCGCTCAATCTACAAGAAATTGTCTTTGTTGTAAATTGAACATAATTTTTACCTGATTTCATTTCAATTTCTTCATCTTTACAAGCTTTTATTAAATTAAAAAGATCTGCAAATTTAAGAACAGCATTAAATGTATCAGTTGAATCACAAATTCTCATACCTAACTTATCAGTTCCATTATTAGTGAAACCTTTTAATTTACCATTTGATATTTCAAATTCAATAAGCTGAGTTTCATACTTATCCGAATTTGTTGATATACCCATTGATAAAAAAGACAACGCGTTTTTTAATATTTCTGTATTAACTTTCATTCTTCATCTCCAAATTTTTGATATTTAATTCCGCATTTATCCATTATTTTTGTAGCTGCATTATGTATTTCTGTTCTATGATATTCTTGTAAATAAATTACTTTTTTAATACCAACTTGTGACATTGCTAATACACAATTTGTACAAGGAGATATTGTAACATAAACAGTTGATCCTGCAAGATCTTGAATCTGACCTTTATAATTTAAAATTGCGTTAAGTTCAGCATGTACCATATAAGTATTTTTCTGATTAAGTAAACCTTCTCCCTCAGTCATAGGAATTAGTTCATCAGGAAAATTATGTGGCGCACCATTATATCCAACAGATAAAAGTCTCTTATCTTTTACAATTACTGCACCAACTTTTGTCTTAGGATCTTTACTTAATGCAGCAGTATCTTTCGCTACATTCATAAAATATTCATCCCATTTATTCATATATTAAATTTCCTTTATATTTTTAATTATTTCATTTAATTTATCATTAAATTCTGTAGTTGTACAAATATTATATTCAGTTGCAAATTTTGCAACTGGGTCATTGTCATTTACTGCTTTGCTATGTACTGTAACTCTAGATATAGTGTAATCAATACCTAATTCAATTACTGGAATTTGATATGGATTAAAACTAAATCTAATAGAATATTTATCTTCTTGAGGTACATCTACAACTTTATAATAAATTATTTGATTCCTAGACTTTTTCCAAAAACAAGTTCCAATTAATGGTTTAAGTTTTTCTTGTTGTTCAATCATTAATTGTTTATTTAGTTTATATTGTTCATTTGATAGTTCTTGCATTTGAGAACTAATTTCATCTAATCTATCTTCAGTACTCATTATTTTTTACCTCAATAAATTATAATAATAAATTTATAATTAGTAAACTTATTTATATACCTGAACTTCCAAATCCGCCTTCGCCACGATTAGTCTTAGTAGTAAAGAACTCTTCTTCTGAACCATTAAAAATAACATGAGCATCATTAGAAATTACTGTTGGAATGAACTGAATAATTTTTTGACCAAATTCAATTCTTTGCTCTTGCTTAGACCAGTTGATCAAATGAAAATGCCATTCACCTTGATATGAAGAATCAATTACAGATGCGCCAAAAATAAGCTTCTTTTTAGTAGCAATACCACTCTTATTATTTGCAATTAAAGCAAGATTCTTATCAAACTTACTCTTAATACCAGCAGAAATAAGAATATCTTCATGAGGTGGAATTATAATTGTATTACCTGAAAATGTAATATTTGGATTAAAACCAACAATTTCAGCAATCATTGAATCTGACTTTTCAGGAATAAAAAAGTCAATTCCAGCATTCTCATTTACATCTCTAATCGGATCCTTAACATCTCTAACTTTTATAAATTCAATCATATATATTAATCCTTTCTATTTCCTCTAACTAACATATTATTTGCTAAATCTACAATTTCTTGTGAAGATTTACATTTGCATAACTCTGTTAAATATTGATTACATAATCTTTGTTTCTCAATATGAGTAGTCATCTTTTTAAGACTTTGATACGTAAGTACAAAGCATGCATAATATTTTTCACACTCATACATTGTAGGATCTGCATTAAGTTCCATTAATTGAGGCAAAATCTGTTTATATACCCAAGTTACTGTGCCTTCTTTGTCTGCATAATTTGGCATATTTATTACCTCGAATAATTCTTTCCATTCTCAATAATTGATAATACTTTATTTCTAATTTCAAAAGCAGTTCTGCATCTCATAAGAGCTTCTCTTGTTTTTGTATAATATGCATTACTTGCATCTGAAATATTCAAAGCTTGTATTGCAATTACTAAACAATCATCTCTCTTTTGATTATCAGACATAGATATATCTGCAATAACTTTATTGAGATCAGGTAATATCTTAACAAAATGCGCTGTTACAGAACTTGCACTATTAGATAAATCTTTAGTAGTCATATTATACTCCTTCTAATCCTTTTAATTCTTCATCTAAGTTCATAGGTTCACCATACCATCTATCTGCAGATTCAACATCACAACTAACTGGAATTGTTAATTTAGGTCTAGCTGCAGTCATCATATCATTAGCAAATCTTTCCTTTACATACTTTGCGTATCTAAGAGGTGTTTCAACTAAGATTTCATCATGAACTGGAATGATGATTTTAACTCCACGTTTAATAAGTTCTTCATCAGTATTAATTTTAATTAATGCCATCTTACTCATATCTGCTGCAGAACCTTGAACTCGAGAGTTAATAATTTGTCTTCCTGCTCTTGCAATCTTACTATTATTATTTATTATTAAAATACCTTCATTATTATATAACTTATTAACATAATTATCTCTATTATTCCAATTTTGATTCATATAACCAGTTAATACTTCATTATATTTTGATGGATTTACTTTCTCAAGATTTTCTCTCTTAATTTCTTGTCCTGCTGCATCTAACCAAACATAAAAAATTTGAATAGGTTCTAAATTATATTCAGGAAGTCTTCTACGTCTTAGCCAAAGAGTAGTAACATATCCATATTTTTGAACCATTTCAATTGAAGCTTCTTCAAATTCCTTAATCTTTGGAAAAGCATCATACACATCATCTTTAATTTTTTGTGCTTGATCAATATTTTCTCTCTCCTGTGCTTTATTTTCAGGAGTACCAAATAATTGTTCTGCAATTGATCTAGCACCTCTGCCGTACATTATTCCTAAGAGTATACGTTTGGCTTGGCTACGGTATTCTTTACCTTCTGCAAAAGCATCAACTTCACCATCAGCTAATTTATCGTAATCATATAATTCAGGATTAAAATCTTCATCTAAGTACTTATGAAGATCCTCAAAATTTTCTATTGAATCTTCTGAACCATCTTTTAATAACGCATAAACCCAATGATCTTCTGCATCTTTCTTAATTGGACAGCCTTTAGGAAAATGTTCAAGACATTTTTTATATGGTCTATGGAAAGCAATTGATGAAATTTCTACATACAAATCTTTTCCATCCATATATGCCTGTAACATTCCAGGATCTGCACAAAGTTGAGAAAGAAGTCTTGGTTCTTGCGCTGAATAGTCAGAACCTTGAATAATTCTTCTAGTTCTAGCTTTAATCATGCTTTACTCCTCCTTTCACTTTCATTAGCATTGTTATAATTAATATACATAATATTGCAAATAGAATTAAAACTATAAATATTATTAGAATTAAAGTAGGTAAAAGTGTTATAAACCACGACCACTTTATAATATTTAAAAATTTTAATGCAATAAAAACATATTGAAGTATAGATAAACTAATAAAAAATGTATTAGTTATCTTACTTAACAAACTGTCGTCTTGCTCCATTTTTTAAATCCTTTCTAAAATATTCCTTGTATAGTTAAATATATTTTTAAGTTTCAATTCCAATCAAAACTTTAAACTCTTTTACAATTACTGCTTTTACAACTTCTCCACTTTCAAGAACATCACCAGCTTTAACTAATTCTGCCCATACCCAAGTACCATCTTGAAGTTGTACTTCTTCACATCTATCAAGAATATATGCATTATCAGATCTAAGTTCTACTTCACGTTCTGTAGTTTGGCCTGCAAACATTCTTCTAAGTTCCTTTGCTGGACCTCTAGATGGAATATTTTGGAGATTAAGAGGTTCTTTTGAACTCATACGACCAGTAGCTGCTCCATTTGAATTAAATCCAGTATGAACTCTACCATCTGTATGAACAATATTTTGAATATTGTCAATATAAGTAGAAGTCATTTTCATAGCGCTACGATAATCTGTAATTTTAGCAGCAAGTGGATATTTCTTCTTTAATTCTTGCATAACATCATCGTCTACAGCTCTTGGTTTCTTACCTTGAATAGGTTTAACACCTAAAATATCATAAAATAAAATAGCAAGTTGTGTTGTCGAACCAATATTTATAGGTTGCTTTAATTTGCATTCAGGATGATTGAGCATATAAGTATCAATTGTGCCTTGAATTTTTGCAATCTCATCATAACAACCATTAAGTGCTTCATCGAGCTTACCATGATATTTTTCTTTAAGAGTCTCTAAAAATTCCATATCAATATATACACCATTATCTTCTAGTGCAATAATTACATCGATCATTGGAATTTCAATATTTCTATATAACCACCACATATCAGATTGTTCATTTAATCCAGCTTTATTATACTGGTACTCATAAATTTCCCAAGTATCAATAGCGTCGTTTGCAGCATAAGGATATGCTAATTCAACTGGAACTTGCTGATATTTAATATTTTTAAAGTAACCACTAAATGTTTTTTCTACTACATGAGAGATATATTTACTATGCAAATCTTTCAATCCATGAGATTCGTTTTCATCAATAAGAAAACCTGCAACTTGCGTATCCCACCAACACTTTAATCTAACACCAATTGTATGATAAATAACTCTAATATCGAATTGTGCATTATGCATTATTACATCTGCAGTTAATTCAGATAAACATTCTTTACATTGTTCTTCAGTCATCTGGTCTATAAGTTTATTTCCTGTTAAATAATCTTCATGATTTACAGGAACATAAATAGCTTTAGCACCAGGAAAATACATACTGAAACCAATAATATCAATAACCAAAGGATTAAGACCTGTAGTCTCAGTATCGATTGCTATCTTACCATACTTATTTGCTTGCTTAATATATTCTTTTAATTCACTTGGTCTTCGAATAATAGCAAATTGATCTTTTCTATATGCAAGATGCTGATCAATATCTTGTCTAATTTTTTCAATAATATCAAGAATATTATTTGAATTTAATTTACTCTTTTTCTTTTCATTTTTTAGTTTTTCTATTAATGCTGCATCATCAAGTTTAGACTTGACTTCAGGCAAAAAGTTAATTGGTAATGGCATAATATCTCTCCTTTAAAAATGCTATAGTATATTTAGGGTCTAACAATCCTTTCTTTATTTGACAATCTAAATAAAAACAGTCTTTTATCATATTTTTTAATTCTTCTTCAGTTCTATAAGATTTCATTGCGTTCATACATTTAATTCTGTATGGATCCATTCCATCTATATTATTTTGTTTTACTTTTAATAAATCTTGACAATTATTTGATAATAATGCCATTATACTTATTTCTGATTCTGTAGTTCTAGGTAAAGGCTCTCTTTTTAAGAAATTATCTACCCAACCATATATATTATTTTCATAATTATTATAATGAATTCCAGCTTCTTTATAAAACATAAGTTCATTTTCAATAATACCAAGATCATTTGCGCATTGTTTTATAAATGCTTTAGCTTGATCTTCATTCATATTACTATGCTTCATTACATAATCAGTATAATCATTTTCTAATATGATTATTTGATTCTTATATCTTTTATATGCAACAGTTCTTTTATCAATTGAATCTGTATGAATAAAAATATATTCTTTTCTTTCAAATACAGACTCTTCAAGTTTTGGCATATAAATAACATTTAAAGTTTTCTTTTTAAATAACTTACCTGAAGTTTGTATCTGACCAAATACTATTTGATCTGCTTTTATTGCTGCTTTAAATCTATCTCTATACAAATCAATCATTCTAGCATCAGAGGAAACTATACAATATACATTCTTTGGTGATTGCATTGCTTGCTTGAATTCTTCTTTATTCATTCAATTTCCTCCTTCTTTACATAATTTTCCTTGTATAATTAAATAAGCTTTCGTTTAATTATAATATTATTACTTTTATAAGTAAAAATAAAAAGGAAGATTTTTACATCTTCCTTTTATTTTTTGTTATATATTTATAACTTTTATTTACTTGAGACGATTGAGAGCATTTTCAGCAAGAGCACTTCTAACACAATTGTCATTCTCAAATCTAATTATTGCACAAAGAGGATCACCTTTCATACAATTCTTAAGATAAACAAGACCATTATTATGCATGCTAAGTGCAGTATTATCTATCTGAGTTGGATCTCCTGCAACTACAATCTTAGTATTCTTACCTGCTCTTGTAACTACGTCTTTAATAAGACTTTTTGTTGCGTTCTGAGACTCATCGCAAATAAGATATGCATTATGAATTGATCTGCCTCTAATTGCATAAAGAGGACAAAGTTCAATTAATCTACTATACATCATATCTTCAATTGTAGCTCTAGTATCTTTTATTGGAGTATCTTTATCACCAAGAATTTCTTCAAGATTATCCATATAAGATGCAACTAGAGGTCCCATCTTTTCTTCAAGTGAGCCAGGTAGATAACCAAAGTCTGCGTCTGACGTTTTATTATTAGGTCTAGATATAAGAATTCTACCATACAATTCTTTTCTATTCTTTTCAGAAAGATCCTTACCATAAACATTACTTATATCAAGCTGAGTAAGACCTGCAGCCATTGATAAGAAAGTTTTTGCTGTACCGGCTGGACCTTCAAGAATTACAAGAGGAATTGCAGGATTTGTTAGAGCCCAAATTGCATATCTCTGCATTTTATTAAGAGGCTTAATCTTATACTCATTTATTCCAAGATCTTCAGGAATTTTATTAATCATTCCATTCTGATAAACTGTCAAAACAGACTGATTACCACAAGTAATTGTTACAAACTGGTTCTCATATAAAGGATAATCTAATTTCTTTATTTCAGGAATTTTCTTTGCTTCAATTGAATTTTTCTTATAAATTTCATTTATATGATTTGCATTTGCAATAGGCAAATTTACATGACCTGAATATCCAGTATATGCAATTTGTTCATTTCTAATATTTTCTGACTTTACACCGCAGTTAATTGCATTTAAATACATTGCAGCATCTTCTGTCAATAGAGTAACATTATTGTCTTTACAATACTGTTTATTCATATGTATACAAGAAGAAATAATCTTATTGTCTGCTCTATCTAACAAATAACCTTTAGGCAAATAATTTTCATCTACACCATCAGGTTCAAATAATAGAACTCCACCTTCATCATTAAGCGGAATACCATCAACAGTCAACATTTTTCTTATTTCTTCTGCTGTCTTATCTTTAATTGCAGTAGAAACAACTGCATTAATGCTCTTTATTGCTTGTCTAGCATTAAATCCTCTTTCACCTTCATCATTCTTATGTTTATCAAGTTCCTGAAGAACAGTTCCTACAAGAAAAACTCTATTATCTGCATAACCAAAAAGTGCATTAGGATTTGACATTAATACATTAGTATCTATTACAAAATTCTTAATCATAAATTACTCCTCAATATCTAAATTATTAACAAGACTCTGTTTGTCTTTTAATGCTTTGATCTTTGCTTTTTCTTCTTTTATTTTTTGCGCTATATAATCATTATATAGCTGTTTTGCAAGATCATCATTTCTTTCTAACAATAAAATCCATTTTCCATGCATTAATTTTCCAATTTGGTCTTGTCTTACACGTTTATTACTCCTTTTATTATAAATTATGTAATAAAACTTTGAAGTATCTTTATTCTCAAGATCTACCGTTGCATTTGTACCATATTCATATTTTTCCTTCCATAAATAGATTTTAGAAGATTTATTTTTTGCCTTTTTATCATCAATACTAAAATAATAATGATAAATATAGCCTGATTGCTCAATATATTTTAGCATTTTAACCTCCTTTATCCTTTATTGCCCAATATGCGCAAATAAGATCATCTCTCTTGAGCTCAGTTAAATTATGATCCCATTTCTTGTAAAGTTCTCTAGTATCAAAACCATGACTACAAATAATTGCATAACAATTAGGAGTCTTAATAATTTCTGTTTCAACAGAATTATCAATACTCTTAATATCATTTACAAAGTCATTTGCTTTGGATTCATCATTAATATCAAAATCAAACATCCACTTCTTCTCAGCTGCATTTTCATTCTTTGCAGCAATACTAGCAATTCTAGCATCCATATTACAAAGATTTGTGTCTGGATTATCAATTAAATAATGAAGAAGCTCTTTATAAACCTTCTCTTCATTTCTAGCATTTACAGAATAATAAAGTCTACACATTTCACCAGATTTACCATCTTCTACAAAATGCTTAAACTTATTTTTAAGTTCATCAATAGTAGCATGAGTTACAAATGTAACTCTTCTCTCTTTAAAATCTGCTACTGCTGAATTATCTTTATTTCTAGAAACAAAAAGTGCAACATGCATTGGGTTCTTTGATTCATTATCAATCTTATAATTACTCATGCAATCACTTCCTTAATAGTTATAGGTTTATAACTATATTATATATTGTAGAATTTTAACCGTAAACATTTTTTAATAATTTAATGTTAACCGTTACAGTATTATATTTCTTTTAAATCTAAAGACCAATTAACAATAAATTGTTTTGTATTTAATGATTTAAGTGATTTAAGTGCATTATATTTACTACAAATTAAAAGTTGTTTTTCTAAATGTTCACCATTTTTAATTCTATCAATTAATCTATTACAAAGAACACTAAAATATACATCAAGATCATACGAATCTTTATATATAAATCTATCAATATCATATAGCATTTCATCACTATATAATTGATATTCGCCTATACTATTACAATATTTTTTAATATTTTTATAAGGATCCATATGTTCAATAATACATCTTGATTGTATTGAATTTGGAAGGTTCATTATATTTTTACATGTAATAATAATATGATGTTCATTTTCTTCCAATAATTTTAGCATAGCGCTAAAACAAATTGGATTCCAATTATCTACATCTGCAAAAACATAATTACCATCTTTACATTCACGTATATTATCAACTTTACCTTCAACCCAAATAAAATCTGGTGCAACTTCATTAACTAAAGTCTTTTTACCAGAATATTTAGGTCCAACAATAATTAAATTATTTGGTAAAGTTTTTAATTGTTCGCGTAAACGGTCTTGCTGATCCATTCATCTACTCCATAAATTTCTGCAGTTAGTGTCTTTGTATCAATTACTAAGAATGATTGATCTCCATAATGTTCACCATTAAGTAATGTACTATGTGTATCAACTATCCAAAGTTTTCTATCTTGTGTAATAGTTTCAACTGGAGTATGTCCTACAACTTGAGTTACATTACAAAATTTAATCCACTCATCAGGTCTTACCCATAAAGGAGATCCAGTATCTAACATACACTCATACAATTTTTCATTATATTCTTTAGTTGAATTCAAGATTTCTAAAGCTGATTTATATGTTTCAGTAAAACCTGCATGACTAAAAATAACATTATCAATCTTAAATGCTATTCTAGGCTGTACTTTCTTTTCATATTCTTTAATCATATCTTGAATATCAATATAATGAATTTCACTATTTCCTGAACAATAAATTCCAGTAATATAACCAACTTCATGATTTCCCCAACAGAACTTGCATGAAGGATGATCTTTCTTAAATTTAATTGCGCGATCAAGTGTTTCTTTAACTAGTTCTATATCATCACTTTTACCCCAATCATCTACAATATCACCCACAAATACTGATTCGGTAATGTCGTACTTATACATAATTCGATCAACTCTATCAAAAATTTGAGGCTTAAGATGAATATCTGGAATTACAATTACTTTCATCTCATTTCTCACTTTCTCTTAGTTATTAAGTTCATTCTATATTTTTTCTTAAAATCAGATCTTAAATCTGCTATCTTACTAAAATCAGTTGTATCTACAACAACAGTACCTTTCTTCTCATAAAGTATAATATCATGTACTTTTATATCAGAATCTGCAAAAAATTCAGTATTAATTTTCAAAATTATTTTTTGTTTAGACTCATTAATTAATCGTTGTACAGATTTTTGACAAGCTGCTTGATTTGATTTATACTTAATTCTATTCATTTTATACCAAGCAAAAACAGGTAAACTAACATAATCTAACAAATGTTTTTCATATATTGGATCTACTTTTATTACTGTAATTAAATGATTATTTCTATTAAATATATAAACTGCATTTGCATAATATCTAACATTACCTTTACAAGTGTCCATTACTTCTTCTTTAAGTTTACCAAAAATTAATTCTGAAGATATACCATCAGTTAATGCTCTATCAGCCATTTTTTTAGTTTCATTTTTAGTTAAACCTAATCTTTGATTTCCTCTTCGCATAGAGTGATTTGTGGTATTATTTAAATTTTTATACTTTTTAAACGTTGCCATAATATCACCCTCGCTTACTAACCAATAATACTTTATTAAATTCTTTATAAAAATTATCCTTCAAATCTTCACTTATATTTTCATTAGATTGAATTTCCACATTTGTTTTATCAATATCAAATATTATATAATTACTTGTATAATTTTGTAACCAATTTGTAATTTTTAAAGCAAATGCAATTTTTTCTGGAACTAATACATTATTAGATAGTCCATCACCTTTATATCTAATATATAATTTAGATTTAAAAGCATTTTCATATGATTTTTGAACTTTTTCAGAAATTATTTTAACTGGTGAACTAGTAGCAGTTCTTAAAATAGTATATTTACCGTCTGCAAAACTAACTTTTACATTTATATTATAATTTTTACTAAACCATTCTTTAATTATTTCTGCACGATCCATTGTTTCATTTGGATCAACTGCTTTTGGAGCATTTAAATACATTACTACCAAACCAAAATCATTTTTAATTTTTTCAACAATTTCAATAGGTAATATGTCATCACAACTAATATTTGCTTGACCATATTTATTTTTTGTATATGGATCTGCATAAATAAAATCACATTTTGCTAAATATGGAGCAATATACTCATTTATTTGTGCAACAATATAATTATATCCTGCATTGAGAGTTTCATACATTTTTTCTTTATTTTCTGTATACTTATATCTAGCATGAGTATAACTTACAAAAGTTCCATATAAAGTATATTTATATAGTTCTTTATCAAATAAAGTACCTTTATTTAAAACAGTAATTAAAGCATCATTCTTACCAAAAATATAAATTGCATTCGCATAATATATAATTAAAGTTCCAGCATGCTTTACCATTTCATCATGTAAAGCACCTTTAACTAAATGAGCTTCTAATCCATCTTTTCTAGCTCTTTTTGCAGCTAAACTTATACCATTCTTTGTGTTACCTAATCGCTGCTTTCCGCGCGTAACTGAATGTTTTGAAATTGCTTTATACTTCTTTTCACCATTAGACATAATTTCCTCCTTTCGTTATAAATTTAGCAATAATAATTGCTTTAGGCGTCTCATCATATCTAATATCATTTACTAGATCTAATAACATTGACATAAGATCAACAACTTGATTATCAACAACCCAATCTAAATATTGTTTTACAAATTGATGTAATTCATATCCATTATTATAAATACCATCAACTAATTCAATAATTTTCTTAGTATCTGAATTCTTAATTGCGTTTGTTAAATCTTGCATCAGATCATAAGTAACAATATTTAATACTTTACAAATACTATTATAATCTAGCTCTCCAAATACAATACATTTATCTAAATTTGTTAATGCTTGTCTTAAACTACCTTTAGAATAATGAGCAATAAGATCAATTGCATCATCTTGTATTTGAATATTTTCAGCCTTACAAATTTCTTTAAGTCTATCAAAAATTTGAGCTTGAGTTAATGGTAAAAAATTATAAGTTTGTACTCTAGAAATAATTGTATTAGGAATTTTCTGTGCATCAGTTGTACACAAAATAAAAATTGCATTAGGTAAATTTTCTTCTAAAGTAATAAGAAGTGCAGGCCAAGCTGCACTTGAAAGAGTATGACATTCATCCAAAATAAAAACCTTATATTCATGAATAAGTGACTTTATTCTAGCTTTGTCAAGAATTTCTTTAATATCAGCTACTCCATTATGAGATGCACAATCATACTCAAATATTTCACCATCAATCTCATTAGCAAATATTCTCGCACAAGTAGTCTTACCTGAGCCTGAAGGTCCAATAAATGACATTGCATGAGAATAATTATTATTTTTTAATTGGTTCTTAAGAATTTTAACAGTAACTTCTTGACCAGTTACTTCGTCAAAAGTCTTTGGTCTATATTTATTTGCTAACATTCTATTTCTCCATATATAAATAATTTAAACCAGATTGACTCTGGTTTAATTGCATTTAAAGTTTAAAGTAATTCTTTATCTATTTGCAAGAAAATCTTCAAACTTAATTGGAGTTACATCATTAATAGAATGATATTCATCAACAATAGACTTAATAGACTCAGGCTGATTTCTCGAAATTACCATCTTAGGATCATCAAAATCTGTCAAATGATTTGATACCTTATCAAGAGGTCCAGTCAACTTTACACCATTTGAAAATGTCAATTCATAAATAATCGCGTCAAAAATCTCTTCATTACTCATCTGAAAAAATTCCTCCTTAAACTAAATTTTCTTGTATATTTAAATAGCCTTTAAAAAAGGATGAGATGTAATAATCTCATCCTTTTTAATTATAAACTATTCTAAATAATAGGTAAACTAAATTTTAGAAGTCAAGAACAGCTCTTCTAATCTTTTCCTTCTTCAAGCAACCACAAGACTTTGTATTTCCACTTCTAAGATTTGACGCTCTAACATAGATTGTTTTACCACAATCGCACTTACATTTCCAAACAATAGATCTAGTTGCATCTCGTCTATAAGTTGGTGAAATTGCAGTCAATCTACCAAATCTTATATTTCTAAGATCAAGTCTAGGCATATTTCTTGTCTTCATTTCTTTAGCTTTACCTTCACGTCTAAGGCAACCACAAGAAGCAGTAGCTCCAGACAAAAGTGATGTATTTACTACTTCAACAATATTACCACATTCACATCTACAAAGCCATTGTGCATTACCATTTACATTATGCCTATCAGGTGACAATGCAAGCACAGTCAGCTTTCCAAACTTTTCTCCAGTCAAATCTCTAATCTTTCTTCCCATAATAATTTATCCTTTCTTAATTTAATAATTATTAGCAAATTGTTCTTTCAAGCAGCTCGATGATAGCATCGATGAAGTGTGTTGCGTAGTTATCAGAAATAATCTTCTTTTTGCAAGTATTGCAATTCTTAACAAAATCTTTGTTAGAGTCATCAACTACAAGAATTGTGTTTTCAGTATTGAAGTTGAGGAAAGGCTCAGAAGTTCTGTTATAACTATGAGCTGCACCGTCAAATACAACAATATTGTAGTTATAGCAACCTGCTTTTGTATGCTTCTTAATAACAGGAGCAATCTCATTGTTAAGATCAGTACCGCCACTTGCTTCAAATACATACGCGTCACTTGTAGGCCATTCAACAATATTTGTGTTGATTGTGATTACATCAAAATCAAAGTCAGGAGACTTAATTTTGTTGAGTGCTCTTATAAGCTGATTAATTTCAAGCTCAGCAGTCCAAGAACCAGAGTTATCAATAAAGAGATTGAAATGAATCTTGGAGTATCTCTTGTCACTATTATGACCTTTGTCGATAAACCACTTGTAGTTGTCTTCTTTGATACTACGAGGATTAATTCTACCACTATTATATGTAGATCTTGAGTTGCTATAAAAACCTTTCTTTTTATTAGCCATCATCAAAATCTTAGCAAGCTTTGCAGTAAGATTTGCATTCTCATAATCATTGAAGTTCTCAAATGCTCTTCTAAGAATAGGAGATGTTGAGCCAGGCTGATTTTTATTAATAGAAGACTTGAACTTTCTTGTGTTATTAGCTTTTTCTTCAGCTTCTTCTTCTGTCATCTTATCAGATTCTTTACCATTATCAGACTCTTCATCAGACTTCTGATCAGCTTCATCAGATTTATCATCAGACTTACCAGAGCCATTAGTTTCATCATCAGAGTCAGAGTCATTAGATGCATCATTTCCAGACGCATTTTCATCAAAATCATAATCTTCTTCATTACCATCATGACCGTCACTACCAAAAAATGACTTCTGAAACTCGCTCTCAGACTTTTCTTCATCTTCATCAGAAGGAGCAGATTCTGTTTCTTCATTATTTTCATTCCAATCTTTGCAGAACTCATTGTAGAAGTCCATAATATCAGAGAGATATTCTCTCCACTCATATCTTGAAGCTGTAGCTGTAAGATCAGCATACTTATTGATGAGCTGTTCAGTATAGTCAATCCACTTAGCTTCACCAACATGGAATCTTACTGTGAAGTACCAAGCTTCGTCAGCATTTCTAGGAGCCTGACCACGATAGTTATTAAGAAGAATAATGTTCTTCTTAAAATCTGTATTGATATAATAATTTGCAAGGATTGTTTCAATTCTTTCATCTTCAAAAATGTTAAGGTTCTTCTGCTCTTTCTTATTTGCAGCTATACCAATCCAATTCTTACCTGAAAGAATGACATGGCTTACTTCATGATAAAGAAGACCACGAACAATCTGCTCAATGTATGCTCTATCAAAGTTACCTTCAAAAATAACTCTTGCAATTGAAGGAGCTGAGATAACGATCAGGTCTTTTTCAGGAGCATAAAATGAATTTTTGCTTGTCTTTGAAAGAACTACGTCAATCTTTCTACCAAGATAGTAGCTTACTGAAAGTGTATCAAAGATTGACTTAATAAAAGCGTATGTAATTTCCATATGTTATCTCCTTGTTGTTTATAAGATTATTATAACCTATTTATATACTGTTGTAAATAACTTTTTATTAAAATAATAAGAAAAAGAGCCTCTTACGAGACTCTTTTTCTAACAACAATTTAGGAGATTTATTACTGACCTAAAGATCTAAGAAGGTCTTTAGCTGTAAGCTTATATTCAATAATCTCAGAGCATCTATCAACAAGAGGCTCAGGAAGAGGGAACTTCATACCGTTTACAACAAGGTTCATTGTACCAATTACCTTAAAGTTAGGATGAATTTTGATGATATTACCGAGGAAGTTAATGCTTTCCTTACCGTCAGTCAAACCCTGAAGGAACTGAAGAGTATCTTTGTTGAGAAGGTTAATCTCATCAAGAAGTACTGTTTTACCTTCTTCAATTGCAATCCAAAGGTCTGACTTCTTGAATGTAGCCTTACCATCTTCAAAGTCAAAATCCTGAAGCAAATCTTTACAAGTCATATCTGCAGAGCAAAGAATTACTGTGTCAGCTTCTTTTTCAGCTGTATATGTTTTACCTGTACCTGCAGGACCAAAGTAAATCTTGAGGTGCTTATTTACAGGCTCAGTCTTAGCTGTTACATTAAACTTCTTGAGGAATGTTCTCCATTCAGAACCCTGAATCTTTGTATAAAGCTCATTATATGCAGGATGGTCAGAAAGCTTGTAGTAGCTCAACAGATATGCAACCTTATCAGTAGCTCTTGCAAGAGTATCAAACATTCTTATTGATACATCAATTCCAAGCTCAGCAAGAAGGTCAATCAGCTTCTGAGCAATAGCTTCAGCATTCTCATCAACTGTCATATCGCTTGTAAGCAGTCTTTCATCAATATCACTTTCAGACATCTGGAGTATGCCATACATACGAGACAAAATAATGTTACCAGCCTCAGCACTAATCTTACCTGTTGCGTAATCAGTCTGATACCAGTTATAAATTCTCAAGATTGCTGCGTAATGCATATCCTGACCTTCAACAATCTGAATTGTTCCCTTATTAGGAATCAGATTTGTTTCAAGCGTCTTTGCATCAATCTTTGTAATGAAATAAGTCTTGTTAATGTTAACAGTTGTCTTCTTAGCCATAAGTTAAATCTCCTTGAATAAAATGTTGTTGTTTTGTTGTTAGTTTAATTATAACCTCTTTTTAGTTGTTTGTAAATAACTTTTATACAAAAACTAAAAAAATCTCGCTTAAATTTTTAACTTTAACGTATAGCTATATATTATCATATAATTATATTATTGTACATACTTTTATGCTAAAAAAGAAAAAAATTTGCCCTAACAATAAAGTTAGAGCAAATTCGTTTTATTTTCTTTCAGGATAAGTAATAGTATCATATTTTAATAAATCTCTTGCAAATTTTTTAAATGTTTCAATATCTTCTTCATTATCAGAAGGTACTTCAAATCTTGGTAAATGTCCAATTACTCGACCATCCATTGTGACACTAAGTACTAAATTTCCTTCAGCATCATATAAATCAAAATCTTTTGAAGCAACATCATAATATGATCTATTATTAAATATCTCACCTTTATTACTAAAATTCTTTAAGTTATCAGAATCAAATTCTTCTACTGAAAATCTAAGAGGCTGTTGATTAAGTTGTGACAATATCAAAACTATAGCCTCATTAGGAGTATTATCTCTTAATCCAAAATCTATAATTCTATCTATCTCTTGTATTGTCATTTTTAACCTCCTTACTCATTATTAATAAATAAATGTATTTTAATTGGTGCTTTATTTGTCAAATCAATTTTTTCTACATCAACTTTAGTTGCGTTAATTCCTTGAGATTCAAGTCTAACACTTAACCACTCTAATCCAGACCAAATACTAACTTTCATTGCTTCTCCAACTGCGCCAGTATTTGTATATGGGCAATCCAATTCACTAAATACTTTACTTAATTCATCATTAAGATCTTCAAATCTATTTTTACTTAATTCATCATATATTCTCATATATACAATATCTCGAGTAAATTCACCATATAAATCATCAGGATCCTCAACTTCAACACCATATATTTGAACCAATAAATCTACTTCATTTTTACGAGCTGTTAAAAATAAGTCTTCAATTTTCTTTTCAAAATCTTTTGTTCTTGTATAATTTTCAATTGTTTTACTTATTTTACTAAATTCTTCTACATAATTTTTTATTTTTGCATCTCTTTGAGCAACAACATATCTCGCAATTTCACTTTTCTTTAATGATTTATTTATTGTTTCATTATTAAATCTAAAATTTACTGTATAATAATTAGTACCACCTTCATCAACATAAGGAGCATTTTTCATTAATCCATATTCTTTAAATTTTAAGAATATAGTATTAATTAAATTATTAATAAATGATTGCATCATTTTTTCGCCATTAAAATCATCAGTAGTACTTAAATCTTCTAATTTAAAATTAGTTGTACCCAAATTTATATTCATACTATATATATAAATTGTTCCAGACTGCGCTTTATGAGGAAATATTGATAAATAAATATATTCATTATTTCCAGCATGATCAATTTCTTTCTTCATACTAGTCTCATCACTAATATATGAAACAACCTGTCGCTTAATATCCTTTAAAGCTTCCTGTAATCTACTCTCACCATTTAACAAAGGCTTTGATTTTGCCAATATCTTCTTAATATCTATAGCCATAATAGTTCTCCTTTTTATTAATTATAAATTTATAAAAATACCTAACCCAATCAGGGTTAGGTATTGTTCTCATCCACTATTAATATTAAATAGCCTTTTAATTAGTAGATTCAGGTGGCTTATTAAATTTGATCTTAGGTTTTTGAGGTTCAACTTTTTCTGCAATTAGTTTAATTCGAGGTCTAGCCTCAGGCATAATATCCTCTTCACTAATTGAGCTCATTGCATCTTCAATCTTTTCACGAGTTGATATAGGAATTTCTGGTATTTTAAATTCAGGTTCAGACTTTTTATCATCTTCCTCTTCTTCATCATCCCATTCCCAATCATCTTCCTCTTCCTCAAGAGTTTCAGTCTTCTTTTCTTCTTTACCAAAAGATTTTCTAAAATCATCCTCAGAATCAAATTCATCATCTTCATCTTCAAAATCTTTATCTTTTGGCTCCTCTAAATCTTCATCATCAAGTTGATCTAAAGGAATTTGTTTGACCCACTCATCACCTTCAAGTATCTTATTAACTTCTGCTTCTTCTAATTTCTTTCCATACTTTTGTTCTTGATATACAGGATTTTTATAAGTGTCCATCATATTCTCATCAAATATCCAGTCTTTTTCAGGCTGAGTATAATATGTCTGAGTCTCAATTATATTATTTCCACCATTTCCTATAAATCCTCTTCCTTTGATTTCGGGCTTAGCAAGATTTGAAATCCTAAAAATTATTAAGTATTCACTACATACTTAAACAGTAAAAACTGTCTTGTATTTTCATACAAGAGTAGACTATATCTTTATCTTAATTAGATACCTATTATTTCGCTTTAATGGAATTACTTATAACTATTCTCATTATAAAACCAACCCAATAATTTGGTGCTACTCTACTCATTTACTAACTTTTAAAAGTTATACTTTCGATAGTCGTTGAACCTTCTCCTCATCAGAGCTTGGCTGCTGATTTTCCAATATTATTATTTTTTAAACTATCACGCTTAATTATTATATCTCAAATTTACGTTGTAGTAAATAATCTCTAAGGAATTTCCAGCAATTAAATAGGTTAATTTTTGTATATGTCACCATATACCAGGACTATTCAATTAATCCTTATCAAACATTAAACTTGAGGCGCCGTCATCAAAAGCTCCAAGTAATACACACATACCAATGTTATTCTTCAAATCAGTAGAAATTGTAGATCCACTAGCTCTCTGACACTAGCATAATTTATGCTATTAGACTATATCTTCGTCTTATATTGTTTTATCCTTTATAAGATGCCCACCACTTTGGTATATACCTACTCTACTCATTTATTCATTATAGTATTTCTCTATAATTATATTTTCGATAGTCGTTGAACTTTTCTCTATTCGAGACTTAGCTGCTGATTGTCTAATCTATTTAATTTTCAAACATTCACACTTAGATATATTTCATTCTTATGTTGTAGTTTAAATAGCATAAAGAGTTTCCAGCAATTCAATGGGTTAACAAATATAATTGCTTATATTTGTGCCTGTCATAATTTTTAATTAGTAATCATGCCTAATTTTAAAATTTGAATTTATCCAATCAATTATGTCTTGTTTATTCCATAAAACAACATAATTTAATTTATTATTTTTAGCGCAATTTCGTTTTTCTATATCATGCTTTGTCCATATTTGTATAGCTGCATTCATACGAGTTGAAGTTTTTGCTTTTTTCTTCCATTGTTTCAATATTTTTAAATCTTCATTATTATTTTTATCAAACCAATGCGAATTATGCATCCAAAAACCATTAATTTCTATAAATATATCTTTTTCTGGCAAATAAAAATCGCAAAAATAAGGATAACGAATATCTTTATTATATTCATATATATAAGATATATTATTCTTTTCAAATGTATCTTTTAATAACTGCTCATATGAAGATCTTGTACCATTATATTTTTTAAATAATGAAAAATTACAAACCATAGGATTACTACATCCATATTTTTGAATCATTGTTTCTTTACATTTATTTTGTGTTTCACTTATACTAAATGCACTAATATAACCATATTTATCTAGCATAGTATTTTTCTTTTTAGTCATTGCATTTTTATTATGACTTTTATTTAATGACTCAGTTGTAATTAATGGTGTAGATTTTCCATATTTTTTAATATTTGTATTTTCAATTTTATTTCTTGTATCAGGATGTTTTTGACCACAAGAAACACTACAAGTTCTAGAATAACCAATATTAAGATTAATGAATTTATTAAATTTACCACATACTGGACAAATATCTTCATTATCTTTCTTTAAATACTTATCATAATAATCTTTTCTATTTATTTTATGCGCTTTTTTAATATGATTTCCAAGACCTCTAAAATTTGGACTTTCATGATTGCAAATTAAACATTTCATTTTAATTACCTTTTAAAAATTATTTTTTGTTAAGCAAGAACTAAATGTGTAGCTGCAGCACGTCCTAAACGTGCTATAGATCCTAAACAGGTTTTAAACGTATCTACTGATTTATAGTCATCTGAGTTCATAAGTTCGTTTCTGCAATATATATTTATTATATATGCTGGACTATATCTTTATTATGTATTGTATTAACCTCTACATAATACCCACCACTTCGCATTTCTGCTACTCTACTCACTTCTTCACTTAAGTATTTCTCTTAAGCTATATTTTCGATAGTCTCTGAACTTTACCTTTCGGTCTTAGCTGCTGATTGTCTAATCTTCTTAATTTTTAAACATTCACACTTATATCATTTAAGATATTATGTTGTAGTTTAAGAAGCTCTAAAGAGTTTCCAGCAATTCAATGGGTTAATTTTTGTAATTTTAAATTATAAGAAATTTAAAATATACCGAGCCAAATGAATCTTAGCTCATCCGCCATAAATAAAAGTATTTTAGGAACAAAAATACCTTTAGATTTACGTATTGAATCTTTATTTATGTATGAATTGATTCCTTTTTGTACAGGCATTTGTGGGTGACGTCCATCCCATTTACCTTCCATCATTCCATCATAAATTTCTTGAATTGTGATGATCATTGGTTGTCTGCCATCATTATAGATCATTTTCAATTTTGAATAATTTCGATCATTCTCATCCAAGTCAACTTTCAACTCGAACAATTCATCAAATTGATATTTTTGTCCTGCCCAAGTATAATAATCGACTTCTTTATCTTTTATCTTGTAAATGTTATTAACTTGCTGATCCTGCATGAACTGGAATCTGTTCATCATCTGCCTTTGAAAGTTTTCAATTGTTGCAGCTGCTGTAGGTACATCTAACGCTACACCTTTACAACCTTTCACGCCCTTCAACAAATTAAATTCAACCATTATCTTACTATGTTTCCATAATAAACTGACTATATCTTGTACAAATGTACTTCTACCACTTCCTAGCCAGTAGCTCATCTTCTGGAGTACTTCCCTCACGGGAATAGTCGATACAGGTTACTCATTATAAAAATTATATATAAAATTATTACGTATATTAGGTTTTTGATGATGACACATCATAGACAAATAACTTGGTCTTATATTATTAGTTCTTGCTGCTAAATTTAAAGAACCATATATAACACTTTCATTAGTTTTTATATCAGTTCTAATAACTTTTTTAGAGGTTTTATGTTGTTCAGGTACTTGTCTACGTTTATTTGCATATTCTTCGTCAAATTTTTTACCTTTATTCCAACATAATGATTTACCACCTGGATGAAAATTAGTAAAACATTGATTAATACTCCAATAATATGTAATAAGTTTTTCTTCTAAATCCCAAGCATCTTCTTCAGATAAATCAGTTTTAACAAATCTAACATTTACATTGTTAGTTTTTTTATAGTTTAAGAAAAATTTATTTCTATTTCTATCAGAGTATGCTCTATTACCTTTACCTTTTCCAACATAAAATACTATATTTGTATCAATATTATACCATTCATATACATAATAAACATTCATAATTAATTTATTTCCTTTATAATAAGTCTTCCCACGGTATTACCTTTAACTGACCTATTTTTAGGCTTAGGTTCTCTTAGTCAGCTGTTTCGTCATTTGGATAAAAGTTGGCAACTGTTGTAACACCCAACCAACTATGCTTATTTTGCTGATACCGTTAGCATATATGAATACGATCATATATACACCTCTGAGCAATAGAGTTCAATAGAAATGCGCATTGAATTAAATACGCTT